>PJTO01000046.1_pt1 | contig 208334 bp, 182 predicted proteins | sample 1512101 | NCBI WGS metagenome assembly PJTO01 (sample SAMN08177690, study PRJNA422409) | Soil metagenome, whole genome shotgun sequencing project. | reverse complement strand
TTCGAGCCACCCATCATTGATACGAGCCCTCCCAGGACGCGCCCAAGACGAACCCGGGCGCTAGTCACGACACAACAGGGAGTACCTCAATGAAGAGATATCAGAATATCCCGGACAGCAGTGGGCGAAGGCCGGAATCCAATTTTGCATGCGCACCACAAACGCAAACAAAAACGCCGGCTCAAAAGAACCGGCGCTTTTATGAGAGCAGCCTGGCTTAATGCTTGGCAGCCGCCTTGTGCACGTCCGCGGTCGCTTCGGCACGGGCCTGCTCGGTCTTGGCTGCAGCAGTGGCCTTGTCGGCAGCCGCATCGACCTGGGTCTTGAGCAGCTTCTCGTCTGCCTTGATCATCTTCTTGTCAGCCTTCAGGTTGGCATCGGCGATCTTCTCTTCGGCCTTGGCAACCGCCTTGGCGCGGTCTTCCGGATCGGCCTTCGCCACCTTTTCGACGGCGTTGGCATGCGCCTTCACGGCGTCGGCGTGGGCTTCGGCTTTCTTCTCGTTGGCCTTGGCGACTGCCTTGTTCACTTTCTCGTCGGCCTTGGCCGCGGTCTTCACTTCCTTGGCTTCCGCCTTGACGATGTCCTTCTCGGCCTTGGCTTCGGCCTTCACCACGGCGCTGTTGGCAGCCGGGGTGGTGGCGGTCTGGGCGTGGGCGGCGGTGGCGAACAGGCCGGCGATGAGGGTGGCGATCAGTTTGTTCATGGTGATTCCTTTCCGGTGAGTGGTCGCGCGGTGCAGCTTGCGCAAATAATTGTTGTGACGACGAGTCCAGAATACGGACTCTCCACTCGCCGGGTCTGTTAGCCAACCCACTTAGACCCTTGACATTTTGTAAGCAAAGTTTACGGTCGCGCCGGCCCTGCATACAGGTCGATAATCTCGCTCACTCCATCGCGGCACACCGGGCAGAAGGCCTCGCTGCGGTCGAACATCAGGCATTGCATTGCCGGCCGGTAGTAGCCGCTGGCTTCGTAATTCGCGCCCTCGAAGGCGCCCACGTCGTGGCGATGGGGTTTGCCCGCGAACAGCGCATTGGTCGCCTTCAGGTCCTCGGTGAACAGCGCATTCATCTCGCTTTCCGGCCGGTTCGCTGCGCGCAGCGCCGCGCGCTTCTTCTGGTAGGCGCGCGAGGCTTCCTCGTATTCAGCCTTGGGCCAGGGCGTCGGCAGCGGCGTGCCGGCCTTCACGTGGCGCTTCCACTTGATGTTGGCCGGGTCGCGCAGCGCGGTGACGTTCGGTTCCCACGGTTCCATGCGCGTACTGGCGGCCGCGTAGGCGACCGGCGAGGTGTAGTACTCGTCGGCCAGGCCGGCGAAGTGGTGGCCGAATTCGTGCACGAACAGGTAGTTGGCCCAGCCGTTGCCGGCCGCCGCGGTGCTGAACTGGCCGAAGATGCCGCCGCCGCCGTAGGTTTCGTTGTTGACCAGGATTTCGATGAACTCGTAAGGCGCGTGCTGGGCGATGTCGCGCAGCGCGCGGTTGTCCAGCGTGAGCACGTAGCGCTCGCTGCCGAAGATGTCGTAGCGGGTGCCCAGCTTCGATGCATGGTGCACGCCGGTGGAGGGGCGGCTGATGCCGGATTCGCTGGTGGGCAGCGCCAGCGCCCACACGTTGAAGTCCCTGGCGCGCTCCTTGAAGGGCGAGACCGAGAACAGGTACTGGGTCAGGCGCCGCGCGTCCGTCTCGAACTTCTTCATTTCGGCGGCAGTGTAGCCGTCACCCATGATCAGGAGGTCGACCTTGTCGGCGGACGGACCGCTCACGTGCACCGGAATCGGTTTCGCGGCCAGGTCCGGCTGCTTCTTCACGACCTCCTGCGCATCGGCATCCACCTCGACGCTCCAGGCCACCGAGAACCCGTTGCGCTCGTCGCGCTTGAGGATGCGCACGCGCACCGGGCGGTCCGGCTTGGGAAAGCGTACCGATTCCTGGAAGCTGCGGCTGATCTTGTTGGCTTCTTCCGTCGTGCGCCATTCGCCGAAGACGGTCGAGAAGCCGCGCGAGTACAGCAGGTCGCCGGTCCTCGCGTCCACCACCTCGACGCGGTTCTGGCCGCGGTTGGTCTCGTCGAAGTTGCGCGCCGTGCTGCCGGGCCAGGGCAGCGGCTCGATGACGACGCGTTCGAGTGCGTACTGGTCGGACAAGGCATTGCCGCTGTGCGTATAGTCGACGCGGACAGTGGCCGGCTGGGCTGCGCAGGCAATGCCGGTGACCAGCGCCAGCGCGGCAGCGAAGAATCGGAGTGGCAGACGGAACATGGTGATCCCCATTCGGTGCGGAAGCTGCATTGTAAAACGGCCGCGGCACTGTCGGAAATGACAGTTGTACCCATCAGGCCCGCGCACTAGAATCGTCCTGTTACCTGGGAGACGACATGCACCTGTTCAAACGCAGCCTGCTTACCGCGCTGGCCCTGGCATCGCCGCTGGCGCACGCGGCCCTGCCCGCCGCCTGCAAGCCGGGCCAGGCCATCCACGACAGCGGCTACGTGAAGATCGGCGGCATCGAGCAGTGGATCTCGATCGACGGCGCCGACTGCGCCAAGCCGGCGCTCCTGCTGGTGCATGGCGGTCCGGGCAATCCGCTCTCGGTCTACGAGAACGGCCCGTACGCGTCCTGGACCAGGGATTACGTCGTCATCCACTGGGACCAGCGCGCTAGCGGGCTGACCTGGTCGCGCAACGCGCCCGGCGAAGACACGCCCCTGCGCCTGGAGCGAATGCGCGACGACGGCATCGAACTGTCGCGCCACCTGCTCGAACGCCTGGGCAAGCGCAAGCTGATCCTGCTGGGCAGCTCCTGGGGCTCGATCCTGGGCGGGCAGATGGCGGCCAGCAGCCCGGAACTCTACTGCGCCTGGATGCCGGTGGCGCAGGTCGTCAACAACACGGAGACCATGCGTGTCGCGCGCGACGCCGTCCTGGCGCGCGCCCGCGCGGCGGGGGACATGGCCACCGTCGAGAAGATCGAGGCGCTCGGCACGCCGCCGTGGACCAACCCGCGCAACTTCGGCATCCTGCGCCGTGCAATCCGCAAGTACGAAGCCATGGTGTCCGATTCCGCGCCTGCCGCCTGGCTGGAATGGAAGGCCGCGCGCGGTACGCCGAAGGCGCGTGCCGACTACGAGGCGGCCGAGGACTATTCATACATCCAGTTCATCGGCATGAAGGGCGACGGCATCGCCTCGCTGGTGGACATGGAGCGCCAGGCGGCCAGCTTCAAGCTGCCGGTCTACATGGTGCATGGCGAGCAGGACCTGCTGGGATCAAAAGAGATCGCGCAACGCTACTTCGACCGGATCTCGGCCCCGCGCAAGCAGCTGGCGATCGTCCCGCGTGCCGGACACGATCCGAACCTTCCCCTGATCGATGCCCAGGCGCGCATGCTGGCCAGCCAGCTGGGCGGCCGCTGCGAATGATCCGCTCTCACCGGGCGGCATCGACCCGGCTGGCGCCGGCGCCGCCGCCCGCCACGGTCTCGCGCTGCAGGTACTGGTACAGCGGCCGCTGCACCACGATCGGCCGGATGTCCAGCCGCATGTTGTAGACCGAGTACTGCTCGGTGAACGAGGACTGGTAGCCCACGCTGTCGCCCGTGCGGGTGAGCTTGAACTCGAAGCCGAGGTCGGGCTGAATGCCGTGCGGGCTGTCGAGCGAGAGGCCGATGGCGTCAAGCTGGTCGCTGTCGATCAGCTTGGCCATCAGGTCGACCACGGTGCTGTTGCCGAGGATGTCGGCCGAGAACAGCGGTTCGCGGTAATAGGGCCGGGCCGGGTCGATCCGGTTGTCCAGCTTGTCGGGCGCGGGGGTGAAGGTCTGGCTGAGCAGGTTGAAGCGGTCGCCGTTGTCCAGGTAGCTCAGGCGCACGTTGCTGACGCTCAGCGGCCCTCCCTTCGGCCCGTCCTGCGGCACCGCCTTCGACAGGTCGACCAGCAGCGCGCCGCGGTAGCCGATCACCTCGACGTCGCGGGCCGGGCCCACCACCATGGCGGTGTTCTCGTCGATGCCCAGGCCGAGCTTGTAGCCCTTCTTGAGCATGGCCGGCACCATGCGCGCGAAGCGGCCGCGCACCAGCAGGTGCTGGTCGATGAAGACGTCGTCGCCGATGAAGCCGAGGCCGGGTGCGATCTCCTTGTCCTCGTCGATGCCGAGCTTGAGCGTGGCCAGCACCGTCTTGGGACGGCCGAACATGGTGCTGCTCATGATGGCGGCGCCGGCGCTGGAGCCGGCGATCATGCCGCCGCGCCGGTACATGTCCCACAGGGCGTCGAGCATGCGGGTATTGCCGCCGTCCTCGCGGCGCAGCGCGCGCGTGATGCGGCCCTGGTCGCCACCGGCGAAATAGGCGCCGCCGGCCGCGCGTACCGCGCTGGCCAGCGCCGGATCCTCGGCGGCCGCCTGGTAGTCGATGCCGGACAGGCGCACGGCCACCGGCACGAAGAAGGCCCTGGCGCCATAGTGATTGAAGCGCTCGACCAGGAACTTGCCGGCTTTTTCGGGGCTGGCCGAGGCCGAGGCGAAGACGGCGATGCGGGCGCCCTTGCCGCCCGCCAGCTGGACCATGCGTTCCCACACGGCGGCATTGTCGGCACGCAGTGCGCCGCCGATGATGACGAGCGAGCCCTTCGGCTCCTTCGGCTGCCCGGCGTCGGCCGCGGCAAGCGGCTGGCTTCCCAGCAAGGCAAACACCAGCAGAGCACGGACGACGCGAAGCATACGACTTCCTCCCGGTTCAGACTAATCGTAAGCCTGATTCCAGAAGGGGGACGCCGTGTTGAGTATGCTCAGGACAAATATATGTTCGGAAAGTACCGTTCCATCATCGTCTCGGGACGCTGGGGCGCGGTGAAACCGAAGCGCTCGTACAGGCTGTGCGAGTCGCTCGTGTTGAGCGTGAAGCGGCGCAGTTTCTGCAGGCTGGGGTGGCGCAGCACCGCCCCGATCAGCTGCTTGCCGTAACCGCGGCCGCGGTACTCGGGCACCACGAACACGTCCACCAGGTTGGCGAAGGTGGCGAAATCGGTGATCACGCGTGCAAAGGCGATCTGGCGCCCGTCGAGATAGCCGCCGAAACACAGCGAATTTTCGATGGCACGCTCGACGGTCGGACGCGAAATGCCAACTGCCCAGGTGGATTGCTCGCTCAGGAAGCGGTAGATCATCGGGATGTCCAGCCGCGTCTGGTCGGTACTGACCTGGAAGCTCGAATCGTTGGTAATCATGGAAGCGTTGAATGTGGCTTAAAAACCAATTCTAGCGCCGTTCTCTTGATGCATAAGTTTCAATTGGACGGCGCTCCCCGGGCAGCTCAGCCGTTGCGCAGGTAGCGTTCAGGCAGCTGCAGCTTGGCGTCCTCGGCCTGCCAGATCAGGTTCAGCACGTACCAGCGCTTGCCGTCATGGATGAGCTGGATGCTGTTGATCCCGCGCATGAAGGGCTTGGCCTCATCCTTGGCGTGGCGCGCCTCGTAGGTGCTGAACACGTGGGCGATCTGGCCGAAGGTCTCGGTGGTGCGCGCCTTTTCGGTCTCGAAGAAACCCATGGTGGCGAAGGCCTTGGTGTTGCGGGCGATGTAGTCCTCCGGGCTCATGGCGCGCAGGACGTAGCTGCCGTCCGGACGCGCGACCATGGCGCCCATGCGGCCTTCCGGCGCGAACAGCGAACGCATGCGGTCCCAGTCGCGCGGCGCGCCGGCCGGGCCCGAGATCACGTCGTAGATGGCGGCGATGATGGCGTCGATCGAGGCGACGTCCGCCGCTTTCGCAGCCGGCATGCTTGCCGCCGCCGGCGCGGCTGGTGCGGCCACCGCGGTGGGCGTGGCCGGCGCGGCGGGTGCGGCCTGCTGCGCCAATGCTGCAGGTGCGGCAAACGCGAGTGCCAGGCCGAGTTGGGCCAAACGATGCATGTCTCCCCCTTATTAGAATAGTAAGCACATCATTGCGCATTTACCGGCGCTTGTCATCCACCTCGGGTGGGGGACGGGCACAGGCTTTATAATCGTGGGATACCTAACAGGGATCCCACCATGACCGATCAATTCTCCAAGAAAGCCGAAGCCTGGTCCGCGCGCTTCACCGAACCCGTCTCCGACCTCGTCAAGCGCTACACCGCCTCCGTGTTCTTCGACAAGCGCCTGGCGCCCTTCGACATCCAGGGCTCGCTCGCCCACGCCGAGATGCTGGCCGCGCAAGGCATCATCAGTGAACAGGACCGTGCGGAGATCGAGCGCGGCATGGCCCAGATCAAGGGCGAGATCGATGCCGGCAGCTTCGAGTGGCTGCTCGACCTGGAAGACGTGCACCTGAACATCGAGAAGCGCCTGACCGAACTGGTGGGCGACGCCGGCAAGCGCCTGCACACCGGCCGCTCCCGGAACGACCAGGTGGCGACCGACATCCGCCTGTACGTGCGTGCGGCGATCGACGACATCCTCGGCCTGCTCGCCAGCCTGCGCGCCGCCCTGACGGACCTGGCCGAGCGCCATGCGGACACCATCATGCCGGGCTTCACCCACCTGCAGGTGGCCCAACCCATCACGTTTGGACACCACATGCTGGCCTACGTCGAGATGTTCGGCCGCGACGCCGAGCGCATGCAGGACGCGCGCCGCCGCGTGAACCGCCTGCCGCTGGGCGCGGCCGCGCTGGCCGGCACCACCTTCCCGATCGACCGCCTGCGCGTGGCCAAGACCCTGGGCTTCGAGGACGTGTGCCACAACTCGCTGGACGCCGTGTCGGACCGCGATTTCGCGATCGAATTCACGGCTGCAAGCTCCCTGATCATGATGCACGTGTCGCGCTTCTCGGAAGAGCTGGTCATGTGGATGAGCCCGCGCATCGGCTTCATCGACATCGCCGACCGCTTCTGCACCGGCTCGTCGATCATGCCGCAAAAGAAGAACCCGGACGTGCCGGAACTGGCGCGCGGCAAGACCGGCCGCGTCTACGGCCACCTGAACGGCCTCTTGACCCTGATGAAAGGCCAGCCGCTGGCCTACAACAAGGACAACCAGGAAGACAAGGAACCGCTGTTCGACACGATCGACACCGTCACCGACACCTTGCGCATCTTCGCCGACATGGCGGGCGGCATCACCGTGAAGGCCGAGAACATGCGCGCGGCGGCGCTGCAGGGCTACGCCACTGCGACCGACCTGGCCGACTACCTGGTCAAGAAGGGCCTGCCCTTCCGCGACGCCCACGAAGCGGTGGCGCATGCGGTGCGCGCCTGCGACATCGCCAAGTGCGATTTGTCGGAGATGTCGCTGGAGAAGCTGCGCGAGTTCTCGCCGCTGATCGAGCAGGACGTGTTTGCCGTCTTGACCCTGGAAGGCTCGGTGGCGGCGCGTGACCACGTCGGCGGCACCGCGCCGAACCAGGTGCGGGCGGCCATCGCCCGCGTGCGCAAGCAGCTCGCGTAGGGTGGACGGTTTGTCATTCAGGCCACTGGCCTAATGACTGCCGTCCGCGCGTTCAACTCCCCCATGAACAGATACTGCGTCTGTTCTTGGGCTGGTTGAACGCGCGGGCGGGAGACCCGCCCACCCTACCTTAAAGAAGTCATCACCCGCCGCGCTTGTCGCGGCCGCGCTGCTTCGCTTCCTTCATCAAGACCTTCCACTTCCCGCGCTCGGCAATCCGCTCCAGCGCCGTCTGCTCGGCCCGCCGCACCTCGCGCAACAGCTTGCGATAGTTCTGCAGGCGATCCGCATCCACCACGTCCCGCACCGCGCATCCCGGCTCGCTCGCATGGCGGCAGTCGCGGAACTGGCAGCCTTCCGCCAGCGCCGCGATGTCGTTGAAGGACAGCTCCAGCTCATCCTCGTCCGCATCCGGCTGCCAGGCGCGCAGGCCGGGCGTATCGATGATGCAGGCCCCGCCCGGACAGCGATGCAGCGAGCGCGCCGTGGTCGTGTGGCGGCCGCGGTCGTCGCCGTGGCGGGTGCCGCCGGTGGCTTGCAGGCTACCGCTCAGGGCATTGGTAAGCGTGGACTTGCCTACGCCCGAGGACCCGAGCAGCACCAGGGTCTGCCCTGCCCCCAGCCAGGGCGCCAGCACGCCGGCATCAAGCTGTTCCGACGGAATCAGGTGCAGCAAGGGCACGTCAATCGGAATGCGCTGGCGCAACTGCGCGATCCTGTGCGCGACCTCGCTGCCGACGTCCGGCTTGGTCAGCACCATCACCGGCGCCACGCCGCAGGCCCGCACCAGCGCGATATAGCGTTCCATCCGGCGCGGATTGAAGTCGTTGTCCAGGCCCATCAGCAGCAGCGCGGTATCCACGTTGCTGGCCAGCACCTGGCTGCCCGACGGGGTGCGCCGCGACAGCCGGGTGAAGGCATCGAGGGTGTGGTCGATCCACCAGTCGCCCAGGCTGTGCGTGGCCAGTACCCAGTCGCCGACCACGGGCTGGCCGCGCGCGTCGAAGCGCGCGTTGCGCGCGGGGAATGCCTCGCGCCCGTCGTCGAGCGTGAGGGCGTCGCGCTGGGCGGAGGTGACGCGGGCAAGTTTGTGCTGCGGCGACGCTGCCGCGAGTTGTGAGACGAAATGCTGCTTGAAGCCGATCCCGTGCAGGGTCGGGAAATCGATGTCGATCATGACGATGTGTTTTCCAATTCAATGGCGCAACAGGCGTGCGCGGGCAACCGCGCCAATGGCGCGGCAAAGCAAGAAGTGGAAGGTCGGGCGCGCTGGCGCGCTCAGTGCATCGTCGTGATGTGCGTGCTGGACGAGCTTGTCAGGCGGCCGACCGGAGGACGGTATCAGGCTGGTTCATGCGGCGGCTCCTCGGATCGGTGGATGGGATGGCCAGTCTGGCAGCACGCCGCCCCGGCGTCAAGGGAGGCGAAGCCTTCAGGCCTTTTGCGCTATGCTGGATGATCCGATTCCACAACGAGAATGCATCCGTGACCCCGACCAACCCCTCCGTCCTGCCCTCGCGCGAATACGCCGCCTTCCTGTTCGACATGGACGGCACCATCCTGACCTCGATCAAGTCCGCCGAGCGGGTCTGGAGCGCATGGGCGCTCCGGCATGGACTGGACCCCGTGACTTTCGTGCCGACCGTGCACGGCAAGCGTACGGAGGACACCATCCGCACCCTCGGCCTGCCCGGCGTCGATCCGGTGGCGGAAGCGCTGGGCATTGCACTGGCCGAGATCGAGGACGTGGGCGACATCGAGGAAATCGCCGGCGTGGGCCGCTTCCTGGCCAGCCTGCCGACGGACCGCTGGGCCATCGTCACCTCGGCCTCGCGCGCGCTGGCAACGGCGCGCATCGCGGCGGCCGGACTGCCGCTGCCGCCGCTGCTGGTCTCGGCCGACGACGTCAAGCGCGGCAAGCCGAATCCCGACCCTTTCCTGCTGGGCGCCCGGAAACTGGGCGTGGCGCCGCAGGATTGCCTGGTGTTCGAAGACACGACCATCGGGCTGGCGGCTGCGGAAAGCGCGGGCATGGACAGCATCGTCGTGACCGCCACGCACACGCATCCGGTCGAGACGCGTTCGGCCCCGGTGGCGGACTACATGGACCTTGTTGCCGTGCGTACAGAAAGTGGGCTGCTGAAGGTGCAGCGCAAGATCGGTCACTGAAGCGAGGCGTCTTGTCTTGAGGCGATCGACACCCACATGAGAGGTATCGACGACAAACATGGAGGTGCGCATGCACCGCTATCGCAACACGAGCGGCGAATCCGGCGTGGTCGCCTACGACATCGACACCGACTCGATCACCATCCAGTTCACCGGCGGTGACCGCTATCTGTATACCGAGCGCAGCGCCGGGGCCGAGAATATTGCCAGGATGCAGGAACTGGCGCGCGAAGGACGCGGGCTGTCAACCTTCGTGAGCCAGCACATCCGCAGCCGCTACGCGCGCAAATTGAACTAGCCCTCGCGTGGCGGATAGGGCGTGCCGTCCTTGTGCGAATACGTATCGGTGGCGCCATCGTAGTGCAGGTCGATGTCCGGATACGTCGCCTGGTCTTCCTTCACGCGCGCGCCGACGCACAGGAAGACGCCCTGCCCCCAGCTGCGGTTGACGAGATGGTGCCCGTTCGGCTTCCCTGCCGGGAAAGCCGCGCAGTCGCCTGCGCGCATGAGGGTCTCGCCTTCGTCGGTGACCAGCACCAGCTCGCCCGACACCACCATCACGAATTCATCCTCGTGCGAATGCCAGTGGCGCTGCGAGGACGCCGCGCCGGGCTGCAGTTCGACCAGATTGACGCCGAACTGGGTCAGGCCGCCGGCGTCACCCAAGGCCTGCCTGGTGCGTCCGTCCACCAGCTCGGCAAACGGTTCGGGGTAGCGCGTACCGCCTACTACGGGAATGCTGCTCAGGTCCAGTCTCGACATGCAGGGTCTCCTTGGTTGGCGGCGGACAGCGTCCTGGCGTCCTAGCCGCGTTTCTGTACCAGCGTCAGGATATCGTAACTCGCCACCAGTTCGTCGTGTTGATTCGTCACCTGCACATCCCAGGCCACCACGCCCTGGCCGCGCCCCTGCTCATCGGTACGGTTGCGGTCGACCTTGCGCTTGCAGGTGAGCCTTGCGCGGATGGTGTCGCCGATCGCCACCGGCGCCACGAAGCGCAGGTTGTCCAGGCCGTAGTTGGCCAGCACCGGACCCGGGGCCGGCGACACGAACAGGCCCGCCGCCGCCGACAGCACGAAGTAGCCGTGGGCGATGCGCTTGCCGAACTGGGTGTCCTTGGCCGCGATCTCGTCGAAGTGCATGTAGAAATAGTCGCCCGAGACGCCGCCGAAGTTGACGATATCGGCCTCGCTCACGGTACGGCGGTGGGTCAGCAGCGAGTGGCCCACTTCCAGGTCTTCGAACCAGCGGCGGAACGGGTGGATCTCGGTTTCCTTGACCGCGCCGCCGCGCACGTACTCGCCGGTGACGGCGCCCAGCATGGTCGGCGAACCCTGCACCGCGGCGCGCTGCAGGAAGTGCTTGACGGCGCGGATGCCGCCCAGCTCCTCGCCGCCGCCGGCACGGCCCGGGCCGCCGTGCTTCAGTTGCGGCAGCGGCGAGCCGTGGCCGGTGGAATCCACCGCCGACTCGCGCTCGAGGATGTGCACGCGCCCGTGCGAGGCGGCGGCGACCGGCACCGCGTGGGCGGCGATCGCCGGGTCTTTCGTGACCAGGGTGGTCACCAGGCTGCCCTTGCCGCGCGCGGCCAGGTGCAGGGCTTCGTCGATGTCGCGGTAGGTCATCAACGTGCTGACCGGGCCGAAGGCTTCGATGTCGTGGACGGCGTCGTTGGCCATCGCGTTACGGCACAGCAGCAGGGTCGGCGCGAAGAAGGCGCCGTTGGCACAACCGTCTCCGACCGGGCTGAAACCGTCGCGGGCGCTGAACAGCACTTCGTTGCCGCGCGCGAGCATCTCGACGCGTTCCGAGACGTCGCGGTGCTGGTCCATCGAGGCCAGAGCGCCCATACGCACGCCTTCGACCTTCGGGTTGCCGACCGTGATCTTGGCCAGGCGCTCGCGCAGGCGCGCGCCCACGGCGTCCGCGTGCTGCTCGGGCACGATGACGCGCCGGATCGCCGTGCACTTCTGGCCAGCCTTGCCGGTCATCTCGCGCGCGACTTCCTTCACGAACAGGTCGAACTCGGGGTCGTCCGGGCTGACGTCCGGCGCCAGGATGGCGCAGTTGAGCGAGTCGGCTTCGGCCGTGAACGGGACCGATTCGCGGATCAGGTTCTGGTTCGCCTTCAGCTTGGCGGCGGTGTCGGCCGAGCCGGTGAAGGTGACGGCGTCGAAACCGCCCAGGCGGTCGAGCAGGTCGCCGGTGGAGCCGATGACGAGCTGCAGCGCCCCTTCCGGCAGCAGCCCGGAGTCCATCATCATCTTGACGGTGGCGTGGGTCAGGTAGCTGGTGGCGGTGGCGGGCTTGACGATGCAGGGCATCGCGGCCAGGAAGCTCGGCGCGAATTTTTCCAGCATGCCCCAGATCGGGAAGTTGAAGGCATTGATGTGCACCGCCAGGCCGCCGCGCGGCACCAGGATGTGGGTGCCGGCGAAGCCGCCGCGCTTGCCCAGGGCGATGGCCGGGCCTTCGTGCAGCACATTCGACGAAGGCAGTTCGCGCGAGCCCATGCTGGCGTAGGCGAACAGGGTGCCGATGCCGCCTTCCACGTCGACCCAGCTGTCCGGACGGGTGGCGCCGGTCAGGTGCGAGATCTCGTACAGCTCTTCCTTGCGCTCCATCATGTAGAGGGCCAGCGCTTTCAGGACCTGGGCGCGCTTCTGGAAGTCGAGCCGCATCAGGGCGGGGATGCCGGTCTTGCGGCCGTAGGTGACGGCTTCGTCGAAATCGATCTTCTCGGCGTGGGTGTGATAGATCAGTTCGTTGTTCAGCGCGCTGTGCAGCGCGGTAGCCGCCTCGGCACCGTGCCAGCGGCCGGCGATCAGGCTTTGCAGGGTTGCGATGTTGCCCATGTTGTTGTCTCCGTTCTGTCTCTTCAGGATTTCGGTTTGTGCATGCCGTTCGGATCGAACGCGATGCCCTTGCGATCCGGCTCGGGTTCAAGCAAGGCCTCGACCTCGCGCATCGTCTGCAGCGAGCGCACGTTCAGTTCGTGGTACTGGCGCGTCCCAAAGCTCTTCCACTTCACGTCTTCATCGGTGAGCTCGCGCATGATCTTCGCGGGCGTTCCCATCACCATGCTGCGCGGCGGGATGATCATCCCCGCCTTCACGAAGCTCATCGCGGCCACGATCGATTCCTCGCCCACGACCGCCTTGTCCATCACCACCGCATTCATGCCCACCATGGCATTGCGCTTGATGCGGCAGCCATGCAGCACCGCGCCGTGTCCGATGTGGCCGTCGACTTCGACGACCGTGTCCTCGCCCGGGAAGCCGTGCATCACGCAGGTATCCTGCAGGTTGGCGCCCTCTTCCAGGATCAGGCGACCGAAGTCGCCGCGCATCGAGGCCAGCGGGCCGATGTAGCAGCGCGGGCCGACGATCACGTCGCCGATCAGCACCGCACTCGGGTGCACGTAGGCGCTGGGATGGACCACCGGCCGCACGCCGTCGATCTCGTACACCTTGACCATGCCTACACCCGCTCGACGACGATCGCGATGCCCTGGCCCACGCCGATGCACATGGTGCACAGGGCGTAGCGGCCCTGGATGCGGTGCAGCTGGTTGACGGCGGTGGTCACCAGGCGCGCGCCGGAGGCGCCCAGCGGATGGCCGAGGGCGATGGCGCCGCCGTTCGGGTTCACATGCAGCGCGTCGTCGGGCAGGCCGAGATCCCGCATCACGGCCAGGCCTTGGGCGGCAAAAGCTTCGTTCAGCTCGATCACGTCCATCTGGTCCAGGCGCAGGCCGGTTTGCGCCAGCAGCTTCTTCACGGCCGGCGACGGGCCGAAGCCCATGATGCGCGGCGCCAGGCCGGCGGTGGCCATGCCGACCACGCGGGCGCGCGGGGTCAGGCCGTTGCGTGCGGCGGTGGTCTCGGCAGCCAGCAGCAGCGCGCAGGCGCCGTCGTTCAGGCTCGACGCATTACCGGCGCTGACCGTCCCGTCGGGCATGACCACGCCCTTCAGTTTCGCCAGCGCTTCCATGCTGGTCTCGCGCGGCTGCTCGTCGGTGTCGAATACGCGCGACTCGCCTTTCTTGGAATGGAGCGTGACCGGCACGATCTCGTCCTTGAAGAAGCCTTCCGCATGGGCACGGGCCCAGCGCTGCTGGCTGCGCAGCGCGAAAGCATCCTGGTCGCCGCGGTTGATGTTGAATTCCACCGCCACGTTCTCGGCGGTCTCCGGCATCGAGTCGATGCCGTACTTCGCTTTCATGAGCGGATTGACGAAGCGCCAGCCGAGGGTGGTGTCCTCGATCCTGGCGGCGCGCGAGAAGGCGCTGTCGGCCTTGGCCATGACGAAAGGCGCGCGGGTCATGCTCTCGACGCCGCCGGCGATGATCAGGTTGGCCTCGCCGGCCTTGATCGCGCGCGCGGCGCTGCCGATGGCGTCCATGCCGGAGCCGCACAGGCGGTTGATGGTGTTGGCCGGCACCGACGAGGGCAGCCCGGCCAACAGCGCGGCCATGCGGCCGACGTTGCGGTTGTCTTCGCCGGCCTGGTTGGCGCAGCCGTAGAACAGGTCGTCCACCGCGCCCCAGTCCACGTCCTTGTTGCGATTGATGAGCGCGGCGATGGGCAGCGCACCCAGGTCGTCGGCGCGCACGCTCGACAGCGCGCCGCCGTAGCGGCCGAAGGGGGTGCGGATGGCGTCGCAGATGAATGCGTCAGTCATGGTGTCTCCTCGTTATTCAGTTTTTTGGACGCTTGTCGACCACGCGCCGGGCCTTGCCGGTCAGCGTGCGCTCGATCCCGCCCGGCGGCATCAAGCGCACGCGCGTGCTCACGCCCACATGGGTCTTGATGCAGTGCTGGAGTTCGCGGCAAAGCAGCTCGACGTCGCCCGGCAGGAGCGAGGCATCGCGCAGCTCGCCCAGCACTTCCAGCGTGTCGAGGTGGCCGTCGCGCGCGACCACCAGCTGGTACTGCGGCGCCAGCGCCGGCATCTTCAGGATGATTTCTTCGATCTGGCTCGGGAACACGTTCACGCCGCGGATGATCAACATGTCGTCCGAGCGTCCCGTGATGCGGCCCATGCGGCGCATCGAGCGCGAGGTGGGCGGCAGGAGCCGCGTCAGGTCGCGCGTGCGGTAGCGGATGATCGGCAGGGCTTCCTTGCTCAGGGACGTGAACACCAGCTCGCCCTCCGCGCCGTCGGGCAGCACTTCGCCGGTCTCGGGGTCGATGATCTCGGGGTAGAAATGGTCTTCCCAGATGACCGGGCCGTCCTTGCTCTCGATGCACTCGCTCGCCACGCCCGGGCCCATCACTTCCGACAGGCCGTAGATGTCGACCGCGTCGATGCCGGCGCGCGCCTCGATCTCGCGGCGCATGGCGTCGGTCCAGGGCTCGGCCCCGAAGATGCCGACTTTCAAGGACGACGTCGCCGGGTCGATTCCCTGGCGCGTGAACTCCTCGACGATGTTCAGCATGTAGGAAGGCGTGACCATGATGATCGAGGGCTTGAAATCCTGGATCAGCTGTACCTGCTTCTCGGTCTGGCCGCCGGACATCGGGATCACCGTGCAGCCGAGTTTTTCGGCGCCGTAGTGCGCGCCCAGGCCACCGGTGAACAGGCCATAGCCGTAGGAGATGTGCACCATGTCGCCGGCACGGCCGCCGGCCGCACGGATCGAGCGTGCCACCACGCCCGCCCAGGTGTCGATGTCGCGCTGGGTGTAGCCGACCACGGTCGCCTTGCCGGTGGTGCCGCTGGATGCGTGGATGCGCACCACCTGCTCGCGCGGCACGGCGAACAGGCCGAAGGGATAGTTGTCGCGCAGGGTTTTCTTGTCCGTAAACGGGAACCTGGCCAGGTCGGACAGCGACTTCAGGTCTTCCGGGTGCACGCCGGCGGCGTCGAAGGCGGCGCGGTAGTGCGGTACGTTCTCGTAGGCGTGGTGCAGCGACCACTTCAGGCGCTCCAGCTGCAGGGCCTGCAGTTCGTCGCGGCTCGCGCGTTCGATCGGTTCCAGCTCCTCAGGGGCTGGATTACGTTGGACCATCTCGACCTCCTCGTCGTCTTGCGAAAAACCTTAAACCTCTGCCACCATTCCGCTGACGCGGTGCGACTTCCCGCGGAACAGCGCCACGGTGCGCCCGTCCTGGTTGGTGACCTTGATGTCGTACACGCCGGTCTTGCCCTGCAGGGCCTGCTCCACCGCCTCCGCCACCAGCACGTCGCCTTCACGGCCGGGCGCCAGGTAGTCGATGCTGCATCCGGCGCCCACGGTATTGAAGTTGTGCGAGTTGCAGGCAAAGGCGAAGGCGCTGTCGGCCAGCATGAAGATGTAGCCGCCGTGGCAGGTGGCGTGCCCGTTGAGCATGTCGCCGCGCACGCGCATCGACATGCGCGCGTAACCGGGGTGGATCTCGTCGAGCGTCATGCCCAGGGCCTGGCTGGCCGGGTCGCGCTCGTACATGGTCTTGCCGGCCAGTTCGGCCAGGGCTTGCGGATCGCTATGCATGGAACTTCGCTCCGTGCGGATTGGCGGCGATCTTGCGGCGCAGCAGCGGCGAGACGCGGTAGCGGTCTTCGCCATAGGTAGCGGCGAGGTTGGACAGCACCGCCACGATGTGCTCCAGCCCGACGCTGTCGGCCCAGGCCAGCGGACCGCGCGGGTAGTTGACGCCCTTCTGCATCGCGATGTCGACGGCCTGCGCGCTGCACACGCCCTGGTTGACGGCGTCGGCGGCCTCGTTGGCCAGCATGGCGACGGTGCGCATCACGGCCATGCCGGGCACGTCGTCCAGGCGCGTGACGGCGAAGCCGGCGGCCTGGAACATGCCGACCACCGCGTGATACGCGGCCTCGCTGCACTGGTCGGCGCGCGCCAGCGCGATGCGGGTGGCACCAAGCGCGTCCAGCAGCAGGTCATAGACAACGGTATCGTCATGCCAGCTCTCAGCGGCGCGCTCGGTGGCGCTGCGGCCATCGGTGAGGTAGACCGCGGCGCCGTTGCAGACGAAGCCGGGGGAGGCGTCCAGGGTCTCCTCGCGTGGCAGCGCGTAACCGGCAGCTTCCAGGCGCGCGGCCAGCGCTGCGATCGCATCGGACTCGTTGCCGACGATCGACACCGATTCCGGCCGCGCTTGCGGCGCCTCCAGCTGCACGGCAGGCTTCTCGACACCCTCGCCGTAACGGTAGAAGCCGCGGCCGGTCTTGCGGCCCAGGAAGCCGGCATTGACCAGCTCCTGCTGCAGGATCGAGGGCGTGAAGCGCGGGTCGCCGAAGTAGGCGTGGTAGACCGAATTCGTCACCGAGAAGTTGACGTCGTGGCCGATCAAGTCCATCAGTTCGAAGGGTCCCATGCGGAAACCACCGCAGTCGCGCAGCACGGCATCGATGGTGGCCGGCTCGGCGGCCTGCTCCAGCAGCAGGCGCAGGCTTTCTGCGTAATACGGACGGGCGACGCGGTTGACGATGAAGCCTGGCGTCGATTTCGCGTGCACCGGGTTCTTGCCCCAAGCTTCGGCAGTGGCGTAGGTGGTGTCGGCCACGGCCTTGTCGGTGGCGATGCCGCTGATGACTTCGACCAGCGCCATCAGGGGCACCGGATTGAAGAAGTGCATGCCGACCAGGCGTTCCGGGCGGCGCAGCTTTGCTGCAATCGCGGTGACCGAGATCGACGAGGTATTGGTGGCGAGGATGCAGTCGTCCGCCACGATGCCTTCCAGCTCGGCGAACAGGGCGCGCTTGGCGTCCAGGTTCTCGACGATGGCTTCGACCACCAGCGCGGCCTGGTGCGCTTCCTGCAGCGTGCCAATGCGCTTCAGGCGCGCGCGTGCCTCATCGGCCGCGGTGGCGTCCATGCGGCCCTTCTCGACTAGTTTGGCGTAGGTTTTGCCGATGTCCGCGATGGCCTTGTCGGCGGCGTCAGTCCGGGTGTCGAACAGCAGGACCTGGTGGCCGGCGCTGGCCGCCACCTGGGCGATGCCGCTGCCCATGGCGCCGCTGCCGACGACGGCGACGACGCTGTCTTTCGGGAGAGCTGCCATTTTATTCTCCCTTGAAGTGTGCCGGACGCTTGGCGATGAAGGCGGCGACGCCTTCGCGGTAGTCGTGGCTGTAGCCGAGCTCGCGCATCATCTCGCCTTCCAGCTTCAGCTGTTCCGGCAGGGTGTTGGACCAGCTGGCCTGCAGGGCTTTCTTGGTGAAGGCAAGACCCTTGGTGGGTGCGGCGGCGAAGTGTTCGGCCATGGCCATGGCCTGGTCCATCAGGGCTTCGTCTGGCACGCATGCCCAGATCAGGCCCCATTGCTCGGCCTTCTCGGCGCTGAGTTTGTCGCCCAGCATGGCAAGACCCGTGGCGCGTGCCTGGCCAATCAGGCGCGGCAGGTGCCAGGTGCCACCGGTATCGGGGATCAGGCCCAGCTTGCAGAAGGCTTCGATGAAGCTGGCCGATTTCGCGGCCAGCACGATGTCGCAGGCCAGGGCCAGGTTGGCGCCGGCGCCGGCGGCCACGCCGTTGACGGCGCAGATGACCGGCATCGGGAGCGACTTCAGGGTCATGACCAGCGGGGCGTAGAACTTCTCGACCGATTCGCCGAGGTCGACGCCCGGTGCGCCCGGTTCGACGGCACGGTCGGACAGGTCCTGGCCGGCGCAGAAGCCGCGGCCGGCGCCGGTGAGGACCAGCACGCGCACCGACTTGTCGGCCTGGAGTGTATCCAGGGCGTCGCGCACTTCGAGGTGCATGGCCTGGGTGAAGCTGTTCAGGCGATCGGGGCGGTTCAGGGTCAGGAGGGCAATGCCGTTCTCGATCTTGAACTGGATGGATTCGTAGCTCATGGATGTCTCCAAATCTTATTGTTATGTGGCGAGCCCGGGCCCTGCGGGCCCGCGGCTCATTCGGCGATGTCGAAGTCGACCACGACCTTGTCGGTGATCGGGAAACTCTGGCAGCTGAGCACGAAGCCGCGCGCCACTTCGTAGTCTTCCAGCGCGTAGTTCACGTCCATCTCCACCTGCCCGTCGAGCACCTTGCAGCGGCAGGTCGAGCACACGCCACCCTTGCACGAGTAGCGCATGTCGATACCCGCGCGCAGGCCGGCATCCAGGATGGACTCCTTGTCCTTGTCCATCGTGAAGCTGGCTGCATTGCCGTCCATGATGACGGTGACTTCGGTCTGGTGCTGCGCCCCTGCCTCGATTCTGCGCGGCTTGTGCTCGTGCTTCGGGATGCTGGCGGCGAACAGCTCGATGCGGATCTTCTCCTTCGCCAGCCCGGCCGCCTGCAGCGAACGCGACACGCCGTGCATCATGTCTTCCGGCCCGCAGATGAAGGCGACGTCGATGTCGTCGATAGCGATCCAGTGCTTCAGGAACAGGCCGCACTTCGCTTCCGTGATGCGTCCGTTGAAGAGTTCGATGTCCTGCTGCTCGCGGCTCATCACATACACCAGCTTGAGCCGGTCCATGTAAGTGTCCTTGAGGTCGGTCAGCTCGTCGCGGAAGATCACGCTCGACGAGGCGCGGTTGCCATAAACGATGGTGAAGCGGCTCTTCGGCTCGGCCTGCAGGGTCGTCTTCACGATCGACAGGATCGGCGTGATGCCGCTGCCGGCGGCAAAGGCCAGGTAGTGGCGTTCGCTTTGCGGATCGAGCGGCACGTTGAAGTGGCCCATCGGCGGCATTACCTCGAGGGTGGCGCCCGGTTTCAGGTGTTCGTTGGCCCAGCTCGAGAACTGGCCGCCGGACACCCGCTTGATCGCGACGCGCAGTTGTTCGTCCTGCACCGCCGAGCAGATCGAATAGGAGCGGCGCACGTCCTCGCCGTCGATCATCGCGCGCAGGGTCAGGTGCTGGCCCTGCTGGTAGGCGAATTGTGGCTTCAGCTCGGCCGGAACGTCGAAGGTGACGGCGATGGCGTCGCGGGTCTCCTGCTTCACCTTCGCCACGGTCAATGGATAGAATTTGCTCATCTTAGTGACACTTGAAATAGTCGAAAGGCTCGCGGCAGTCGAGGCACTTGTACAGCGCCTTGCAGGGCGTCGAGCCGAACTCGCTGGTCAGCTGGGTATGCGGCGAACCGCAGTTGGGGCAGGCCACTTCGGGCGCGGCGCGGCGGCGGATGCCTGCGTGCAGGCCGCTGATGTCGATCGCCTGCTGCACGGGCGGCGCAATGCCGTAGCCCTTCAGGGCGGCCTTGCCGGACTCGCTCATCCAGTCGGTGGTCCAGGCGGGCGCCAGGCGGCTGACGATGCGCACCTGTTCCAGGCCGTGCGCCTGCAGCGCTTCCTTCACCGCATCCGCGATGACCTGCATCGCCGGGCAGCCCGAGTACGTTGGCGTAATGGTGACCACGCAAGCGTCGCCATCGAAAGCGACCTCGCGCACGATGCCGAGGTCCACCACCGAAATGACCGGAATCTCCGGATCGGCAACCTCGCCGAGCCAGCTCCACACCTGTTCGATCGTGACGCCCACCGCGTTCATTACCACTGCGCTCCCGGATAGGCGCGCTGCAGGAACTGCATCTCGGCCAGGATGTAGCCCAGGCGCTCGCTATGCCGGCCCTGCTTGCCGCCGCGCTGCATCCAGGCGCCGGGGTCCGGCATGGTCAGGGTAGCTTCGTTCAGCACGTCGACCAGGTGGTCGAGGTAGTTCTTGCGCAGCCCTTCGACCGCGGGTGCCACGCCCTGCTCCACCATCGCATCGTCGACGGCGTCGTAGAGGAACACCTCGCCGCTGTACATCCACAGCTCGTCCAGCGCCGTCTGCATTTTGGTATGGCTAACATCGGTGCCGTCGCCCAGGCGCACCACCAGGTCGCCCGAGCGGCGCAGGTGGTAAGTGACTTCCTTGATCGACTTCTGCGCGATCTCGGCGATGCGCGCATCACTCGAGCGGGCCAGGCCGTCCATCAGGAAGTAGTGCCAGGTGTCGAACAGGAACTGGCGCATCATGACGTCGGCATAGCTGCCGTTCGGCTGCTCGACCAGTAGGCAGTTGCGGTAGTCGTGGGCGTCGCGCAGGAAGGCCAGGCGGTCTTCGTCGCGTCCCTTGCTTTCCAGCTCGCCGGCATAGCTCAGCCACATGCGGGTCTGGCCCAGCAGGTCGAGCGCGACGTTCGACAGCGCCATGTCTTCTTCCAGCGCCGGGCCCTTGCCGCACAGCTGGCACAGCTGCTGCGACAGGATCAGGGCGTTGTCGCCCTGGCGCAGCAGATACTCGATCTTTGCGTCCACGGCAGACCTCACAGGTTCTTGACTTCTTCCGGCATCGGGAAGAAGGTCGGGTGGCGGTAGACCTTGCTGTTGGCCGGTTCGAACAGGGCTTCCTTGTCGTTCGGGCTGCTGGCCACGATGTCCTGGGCGCGCACGACCCAGATGGACACGCCTTCGTTGCGGCGGGTGTAGACGTCGCGCGCGTTGTTGATCGCCATCTCGGCGTCAGGCGCGTGCAGGCTGCCCACGTGCTTGTGGGCCAGGCCGTGCTGGCTGCGGATGAAGACTTCCCACAGCGGCCATTCTTTGCTCATCTCTGTATCTCCGTAATGTTCTTATGCTGCAGCCTTGGCGGCCGCTTTCTTTTCGGCGTGGGCTACCAGCGCGTCGCGGAACCATTCGCCGTCTTCATAGGCTTTCACGCGGGTGCGCAGGCGCTCGCGGTTGCAGGGGCCGTTGCCCTTCAGGACATTGTGGAACTCGCTCCAGTCGATCTCGCCGAAATCATACGAGCCGCGCTCCTCGTTCCATTTCAGGTCCGGGTCGGGGATGGTCAGGCCCAGGTATTCGGCCTGCGGCACGGTCTGGTCGACCATGCGCTGGCGCAGCTCGTCGTTCGAGAACAGCTTGATGCGCCAGGCGCTCGACTGCGCGCTGTTCACCGACTCGGCATCCGAAGGGCCGAACATCATCAAGGACGGCCACCACCAGCGGTTCAGCGCATCCTGGGCCATCGCTTTCTGCTCGGGCGTACCCTTGGCCAGCGCCATCATGATGTCGTAGCCCTGGCGCGCGTGGAAGGACTCTTCCTTGCAGACGCGGATCATGGCGCGCGCGTACGGGCCGTACGAGCAGCGGCACAGCGGGATCTGGTTGATGATGGCCGAGCCGTCCACCAGCCAGCCGATGGCGCCCATGTCGGCCCAGCTCAGGGTCGGGTAGTTGAAGATGCTCGAGTATTTTGCCTTGCCCGCGTGCAGGGCCTGCAGCAGCTCGTCGCGCGATACGCCGAGCGTCTCGGCGGCGCTGTACAGGTACAGGCCATGGCCGGCCTCGTCCTGGATCTTGGCCAGCAGGACCGACTTGCGCTGCAAGGTCGGCGCGCGCGTGACCCAGTTCCCTTCCGGGAGCTGGCCGACGATCTCGCTGTGCGCGTGCTGCGAGATCTGGCGGATCAGGGTCTTGCGGTAGGCCTCGGGCATCCAGTCCTTCGGCTCGATCTTGATGCCGGCGTCGATGCGCGCCTGGAACGCCGCTTCATCGGCGTTCATGTCTTCTTCGGTTCGGACTTTCTTGAGTCCGGTCTCCACCATTTGTGCGTACATGCTGGTCTCCGTTGCGAAACTCTCCAAACCATAATACGATACAAAAAATCGGATGTACACCAAAATTTTGAATCATATTGAGGCATTATCAATGGCACAACTCACCAGCGCGGAATGGATAGACCGCTTCCTGACGAACGACCCGCCGCGCCATAAATCGCTGGTGATGACCCTGTGCGGCGACGCCATCGCCCCGCATGGCGGCGCCTTCTGGCTGGGCAGCATGATCGACCTGCTGGGTCCACTGGGCGTGTCGGACCGGCTGGTGCGTACCAGCGTGTTCCGCCTGGTGCAGGAAGGCTGGCTGACCGCCAGCCGCGAGGGCCGGCGCAGTCGCTATGCCCTGGAGCCGAAGGCCCTGCCGCGTTTCGAGCGCGCCAACCGCCGCATCTATTCGCCGCCGGGGCTGGACTGGGATGGCCGCTGGACCATCGTGCTGGCCCCCAACGGCAGCATCGACGGCGACCTGCGCGCGCTGCTGCGCAAGGAACTGGAGTGGGAAGGCTTTGCGATGCTGGCCACCGGCGTGATGACCCATCCGGCGCCGGATCGCGATACCCTGCGCGAAATCCTGGTGCGTGCCGGCGCGGAAGGCAAGGTATTCGTGTGCGATGCGGCCGAACTGCCCGGCGTCGGCGCCCGCCCGCTGCCCGAGCTGGTGGGCGACGCCTGGGATCTGTCAGGCGTGGTGGCCGGCTACCGCGGCTTCATCGAGACCTTCACGCCTCTGCTGAACATGGAAGGGGATATCGCCCCGCAGGACGCGTTCGCCATCCGTACGCTGCTGATCCACGCCTACCGCCGCGTCCAGCTGCACGACCCAATGCTGCCGCTCGGGCTGCTGGCGGCCCCGTGGCCGGGCAGCGACGCCTATGAACTCGCCGGGCGCATCTACCGTCTTACCTATGCCCGGGCCGAGGAACACATCATGACGATGCTGCGCAAGGAAGACGAATCCACGCCGGAAGCGGACCAGGACTTCCATGAGCGATTCGGCGGCCTCGCCTGATTCGTGCAGTATTATTAGCGTTTTACCCAACACCGATAATCCAGGACACACCATGTCTATCAAGATCAGCAGCCAGTTCGACGCTGGCGCCATCGAAGTCGTCAACGCCACAAGCGCGAACGCCATCGACCTGAACATCCGCAAGGATTCGCACGCCGACATCGTGCAATGGTTCTACTTCCGCCTGCAGGGCGCGCAAGGCCAGGCCTGCACCATCCGCTTCCTGAATGCAGCCCAAGCCGCCTATCCAGCCGGCTGGGAAGGCTACCAGGCGATGGCGAGCTACGACCGCGTCAACTGGTTCCGCGTGCCGACCTCCTACGACGGCAAGGTGATGACGATCGAGCACACCCCGGGCATGGACAGCGTCTACTACGCCTACTTCGAGCCCTACTCGTGGGAACGCCACCTGGAGCTGCTCGACCGCGCCCAGATGGCCGAGCACGTGCGCATGCTGGACCTCGGCTCCACCGTCGACGGCCGCGACCTGAACATGCTGGTCATCGGCGAACCTTCGCCTGAAAAGAAAAAGGTCTGGGTGATCGCACGCCAGCACCCGGGCGAGACCATGGCCGAGTGGTTCGTCGAAGGCATGCTCGACGCCCTGCTCGACCCAGCCCACCCGTTCGGCCGCCAGTTGCTGAAGGAATCGGTGTTCTACGTGGTGCCCAACATGAACCCGGACGGCTCGGTGCGCGGCAACCTGCGCACCAACGCGGCCGGCGCCAACCTGAACCGCGAGTGGATGAACCCGTCGATGGAGCGCAGCCCGGAAGTCTTCCTGGTGCTGAAGAAGATGCACGAGACCGGCGTCGACCTGTGCCTGGACGTGCACGGCGACGAGGGCCTGCCCTACGTGTTCGTGGCCGGCAGCGAGTCGCTCCCGACCTGGACCGAGGCCCAGGCCGCGCAGCAGCAGCGCTTCATCGAGGACTTCAAGATCGCCAGCCCGGACTTCCAGGACGTGCACGGCTACGGCAAGACCCCGTTCACCGACGAGACCCTCACCATGGGCTCCTCGCACATCACCCACGCCTTCGGCTGCCTGTCGCTGACCCTGGAACTGCCGTTCAAGGACAACGCCAACGACCCGGACCCGCAGGTGGGCTGGGACGGCGCCCGCAGCGCGCGCCTGGGCGCCGCGGTGCTGCAGCCGGTGCTGAACGCGGTGCGCGCGCTGGGCGCGAAGTAAGGAGCGGGCGATGAGCGTGTTCTCCGCCCCCGTGTTCGACGCCACCGTCGTGTTCGAAGGCCAGGAGCTGTTCAAGGGCCGCGGCGCAGCCCAGACCTGGGCCGAGAAAGTGGCGAAGGAAGTCGAGGCCGATGTGACGGTCGAGAAGATCGGCACCGGCTGGGCCCTCAAGGCCACGGTCGACGGCGAGCCTGTCACCTGGGGCATCTATGGCCAGCGCCTCAGCCGGATCGAGCAGACTGGCTGAGCGTCGCCAGCCTCGGCAAAGCCCACCCGACCATGCGGTCCGGTGGGCTTTTTATCAGCCGTAGCGCGCCCGCGTCGCGGCGGCAGCCTCGGCCACGAGCTGCTCCAGCACGTGCGCGTCGACGTCCTCCAGCCGGCGCACGTAGAGGCAGGCCTTGCCCATCTTGTGCCGGCCCAGGCGCCCGCGCAGCGCGTCCGTCGGCGGCAGCTCGCAGGACAGATAGATGCTGATGTCGCCCTTGCGCGACGAGAAGCCGGCGAGCGGGGCATCGCCCTCGCGGCCGCTGGCGTACTTGTAGTGGTAGCTGTCGAAGCCGACGATGCTGCCGCCCCACATGACGGGAGGCGCTCCCGTCACCCTGCTCATCATCGCCACGATCGCTTCGCAGTCCTGGCGGCGCGCGGCGTCGGGAATCGCATCGAGATAGGCGCGCACGCTGGCGTCATTGGCCCTGGTCTTGTTCTCAGCCATAGGGGGTGTAGGCAAAGCCGTTGGCGATGATCGCCGCCGAGCCGCTGATGTTTTCCGGACTCTCGCTGATCCCGGTCAGCACGTCGGCGCGCGCCACGCCGCTGTCGAGTTTCTGCACCCAGAAGTCCAGGCCAGCCTGCTCCGGCGCGCGGTCGAGGATGTTGGTGTAGTAGCGCGTGACCAGCTCGCGGTGCGAGAGGGCCGAACCCGAGGCGGAACCATAGGCGTCGCGGTATTCCTGCGAGTCGATGAAGCCCTGCGCCACCGCCGTCACCGACACGCCGGCATCGAGCTTGCCGATCCAGAAGCCGACGCCCGCCGCGTCCGGCGTGCGGTTGAAGGCAGCCTCGTACAGGCGGTAGGCGCGCCCGCCCGTTTCGCCGGCGCCGACGTCGAGCGCCACGTTGGTGTCGGCAAAGACCAGGCGCTCGATGCCCTCGAGGGTGTCCGTCCCCTCGACGCCGGTGCTGTCGGCCACGGTGAAGCCGGTGGCCGTGCGCGTGACGCTGTAGGCGGCGCGGTTGCCCGCATAGAGGGCGAAATCGAAGCCGGCGCCGCCCGAGATCCAGTCGTCCCCGCCGCCGCCGCGGATGCGGTCGTTGCCGGCGAAGCCCATCAGGCCGTCGGCACTTGGGCTGCCCTCGATCGTATCGTCGCCGGCCAGGAAAGGCTCGTACAGGCCGCGCAGGTCGCCCTTGCGTTCGACGTAGGGGGCCAGCAGGCTGGCGGCTTGGTCGAGTCCGCTGATCGTGTAGACCAGCGCATCCTTGATGGAAAAGGAGGTGCTGGCGATCTTGCCGTTCAGGCTGCTGTCCGAGGCCAGCGGGAAGTCGCCGAGGAAGGTCTGGCGGTAGGTGGTGTCCGCGATCGAAATGCGGTTAAAGTTGGTTTCCCGCAGCATCCAGGTCCAGGCCTGGGCGCTGCGGAAATCGAAGGCTTGCGACAGGACGACCTTGGCCATGGCGCCTCCGATTGTCTTAGAGCTCGACGCCCAGGTGCTTGTGGACCCAGCTATTGGCGTCCGCGAGCGCGTCGAAATGCAGGGTGGCGATGGTGGTCTTGTCGGGCGCCAGGAAGCTCACGTAGGCCTTGCGCGCCTCGTTGCCCGAGCTGAGCAGGTCGGAGGGCTGGGACAGCTCGACGGTGGCTACCAGGTCGAGGTTGAGCAGGACGCTCTTCTGGCTGTTTTCTTTGTCAATGCGAACGAACTTGCTCATTTTTTATTCTCCAGTTTCAACTACCGGCCACGACCATCTTCTCGATGAGAATCGAACCGGTCGATTTGTTGCCGCGTGCCAGGACATCGTTGCCGATCGCCACGATTTGCTGGAACATCTCGCGCATATTGCCCGCGATGGTGATCTCTTCCACCGGATACTGGATCACGCCGTTCTCGACCCAGTAACCAGACGCGCCGCGCGAATAGTCGCCGGTGACGTAGTTCACGCCCTGGCCCATCAGTTCCGTGACCAGCAGGCCCGTGCCCATCTTTCGCAGCATGCCTTCGAAATCGTCGGCGCGGCGCGTGCCCGTGGACACGATGTCGAGGTTGTGCGAGCCGCCGGCATTGCCGGTGGTCTGCATGCCCAGCTTGCGCGCCGAGTACGAAGACAGGAAGTAGCCCTGCAGTACGCCATTCTCCACCACCTTGCGGCGGACCGTGCGCACGCCTTCCTCGTCGAAGGGCGCGGAGCCGACCGCGCCGATCAGGTGCGGGTCTTCGACGATATTGATGTGCTCCGGGAAGACCTGCTTGCCCAGCGAATCGAGCAGGAAGCTCGACTTGCGGTACAGCGCGCCGCCCGAGACGGCCTGCACGAAGGCGCCGAGCAGGCCGGCGGCCAGCGGGGCCTCGAACAGTACCGGGCAGGTGCGGGTGTCCAGCTTGCGTGCGTTCAGGCGTGCCAGTGCGCGCTCGGCGGCGTAGCGCCCCACGGCTTCCGGCCTGGCCAGCTTCTTGGGGTCGCGCGCCGAGGTATACCAGTCGTCGCGCTGCATCCTGTTGCCCTTGCCGGCGATTGGCGCGACCGAGATCGTGTGGCGCGAGAACGGATAGCCGCCGATGAAGCCGCGCGAGTTGGCGCCGACGAAGTGCGACTGCTGCACATAGACGCTGGCGCCCTCGCTGTTGCTGATGCGCGGGTCGACTTCGAAAGCCGCGTTTTCGCAGCGCTGGGCGAGTTCGACGGCTTCCTCGGTACTGATCTGCCAGGGGTAAAACAGGCGCAGGTCGCGCGGGTTCGTTTCCAGCAGCTCGGCATCGGGCAGGCCGGCGCAGTCGTCTTCGGCGGTGAAGCGGGCGATGTTCCAGGCCGCTTCCACGGTGTCCTTCAGGGACTTGGTGGAGAAGTCGGAAGTGTTGGCATTGCCGCGCCGCTGGCCGTAGTAGACGGTGACGCCGATGCCCTTGTCCTTGTTCTGCTCGATGGTCTCGATCTTGCCTTTACGCACGGAAACCGACAGGCCGCTGCCTTCGCTGATCTCGACCGAAGCATCGGTGGCGCCCTGCTCTTTCGCGAAGGCCAACACGTCGCGGGCGAGCTGTTTCAGCTGGTCCTGGGTATGGGTAAACGTAGAAGTGATCGCGGAGTCGTTCATGTCGTGTTTTTCGTGGCTCGCCCTAAAACAGTTATCATAGCAGCCGTTTACTATTTTCACTGACCGGCTCTACGCCAATCGGATCGATCCGGGTCAATCCATAGATCATGCCTAATCCAAACCGCGGCTCCGTGGGCTTCCAGTCCAACGAGTTCGACCAAGAATACGAACGTCCTTCCAAGTCCGAAGCCAAGCGCCAGTCGAACGAGCTGCAGAAGCTCGGCGAACAGCTGGTGGAGGCGCCGCGCGACCGCGTCAAGCGCGTCGAGATGCCGGAAGATGTCAAGGAAGCCATCCTCACCTGCCAGACCATCACCAACCACGAAGGCCGCCGCCGCGCCCTGCAGTTCGTGGGCAAGAAGATGCGCACGCTGGACGAGGAAGAAGTCGAGGTCATCAAGCGCACCATCGAGGGCTGGAAAGGCGCCTCGAAGGCCGAGACCGCCGCTCTGCACGCCCTCGAGCGCCGCCGCGAAAAGCTGCTCGCCGACGACAAGGCCCTGACCCAGCTGCTGGAAGAAAATCCGGAACTGGACGTGCAGCACCTGCGCACCCTGATCCGCAACGCGCGCAAGGAACAGGCGGAGAACAAGCCGCCCAAGGCCTACCGCGAGATCTTCCAGATCCTGAAGGACCTGGGCAAGAAGCAGAAACAGAAGGCGGCAGCAGACGACGAGGAAGAAGCCGGCGATGACGAGTCCGACGACGAGTAATCCTGAACTGGCGCATCAAGAGCTGATCATCGGCCTGGTGTCGGTCTCCGACCGCGCCAGCGGCGGCGTCTACGAAGACAAGGGCATCCCGGCCCTGCACGAGTGGCTGGCGCAGGCGATCACCACGCCGTTTCGGGTCGAAACCCGCCTGATCCCCGACGAACGCGCGGAGATCGAGCGCACCCTGGTCGACCTGGTCGACAATGCGCGCTGCCATCTGGTGCTCACTACCGGCGGGACCGGCCCGGCGCGGCGCGACGTCACGCCTGAAGCGACCATTGCCGTCGGCACCAAGGAGATGCCCGGCTTCGGCGAGCAGATGCGCCAGATCAGCCTGCGCTTCGTGCCGACCGCGATCCTGTCGCGCCAGACCGCGGTGATCCGCGAGACGGCTGATCACGCAGCCCTGATCATGAACCTGCCGGGCCAGCCCAAGTCGATCAAGGAAACGCTGGAAGGCCTGAAGGACGATGCCGGCAATACGGTCGTCGGCGGGATTTTCGCCGCCGTCCCCTACTGCATCGACCTCATCAAGGGCCCCTACATCGAAACCAATCCGTCCATCAGCAAGACCTTCCGCCCGAAGTCGGCGCTGCGTCCCCCTGCTGCCTGAACGAACAAAGGAAGCCATGGAACTGCTGCAAAACATCGAGATCGAAACCGCGCCGAACCCGCAAGTGGCGGTCATCTGGCTGCACGGCCTGGGCGCCGACGGCAACGACTTCGTCCCGCTCGTGAACGAACTGGACCTCGCGGGACTGCCGGGCATCCGCTTCGTATTCCCGCATGCCAAGACCATGCCGGTGACGATCAACGGCGGCTACGTGATGCGCGCCTGGTACGACATCACCGGCGCCGAGCTGACCCGCCGCGAGGACGAAGGCGGCCTGCGCGCCTCGCAGCGCGACGTGGAAGCCCTGATCGCGCGCGAAAAGGCACGCGGCATCCCGGCTTCGCGCATCATCCTGGCCGGCTTCTCGCAAGGCTGCGCGATGACCCTGCAGACTGGCATGCGCCACCCGGAAAAGCTGGCCGGCATGCTGTGCCTGTCGGGCTACCTGCCGCTGGCCAATGTGGTCATCAATGAACGCACCCAGGAAAGCCTGGCCACGCCGATCTTCATGGCCCACGGCACCCACGACAACGTGGTGCCCTTCGCGCGTGCGCGCGAATCGAAGGATGTGCTGGTGTCGCTGGGCTACCAGGTCGAGTGGCACGAGTACATGATGCAGCACTCTCTGTGCCTGGAAGAGGTGCAGGATATCTCGAAGTGGATTCGCAAGGTGCTGGCGTAGGGTCGGCGGCAAAACAGTCCACTGGACTGTTTTCCCCCGCCCACCCTACTGTTTCAACGCCGCCTCCACCGCATCGGCGAGGCGCGACACGATCTCCGACAGATCCGCCGCCGTCGCAATGAAAGGCGGCGCCAGCAGCACGTGGTCGCCGTACTGCCCATCGATGGTCCCGCCCATCGGGTAGACCATCAGCCCGTTTTCCATCGCCTTGGCCTTGATCGCCGCGTGCAGCTTGCGTTCCGGCGCGAACGGCCGCTTGTCGGCCCGGTCCTGCACGAATTCCAGCGCCAGGAACATGCCGCGCCCGCGGATGTCGCCCACGTGCTCGTGGGTGCCGAACACGTCGCCCAGCATGCGCCGCAGCGTGGCGCCGCGGCTGCGCACCCGCCCCAGCAGGTCGTCGCGCTCGATCACCTTCTGCACTTCCAGCGCCGCCGCGGCCGCCACCGGGTGCCCGATGTAGGTGTGCCCATGCTGGAACATACCGCTGCCGTTACGCAGGCAGTCGACGATGGTCTGGTGCGCCAGCACCGCGCCGATCGGCTGGTAGCCCGCGCCCAGGCCCTTGGCGATCGCGATGATGTCCGGCGCTACGCCGTCCTGCTCGATTGCATACATGGTGCCGGTGCGGCCCATCCCGCACATCACCTCGTCCGCGATGAACAGGATGCGGTAGCGGTCGCAGATGTCGCGCACGCCCTGGAAGTAGCCTGGCGTCGGGGGGATCGCGCCGCCGGTGGCGCCCACCACCGGCTCGGCGACGAAAGCGATGATGTTCTCCGGCCCGGCCTTGAGGATGTTGGTTTCCAGCTCGTCGAGCAGGCCGGCGGTGTAGTCGTCCACGCTCTGGTGCGCCGCGCGGCCGCGGTATTCGTAGCAGGCGCTGACCCGCACGGTGTCCATCAGCAGCGGCGCGAAAGCCTTGCGGCGCCACTCGTTGCCGCCCACCGCCAGCGCGCCCAGGGTGTTGCCGTGGTAGCTCTGGCGCCGCGCCATGAACAGGCGGCGCTGCGGCTCGCCCGCCTCCACCCAGTACTGGCGCGCCAGCTTGAGCGCCGTCTCCATCGCTTCCGATCCGCCCGAGACCAGGTAGACGCCGCCGATGTCCTGCGGCGCCCCGGCGATCAGACGGTCGGCCAGCTCCTCGGCCGCGTCGGTGGTGAAGAAGGCGGTGTGGGCATAGGCGCAGCGGTCGATCTGGCGGTGCATCGCGGCGATCACGTCGGGATGCCCGTGGCCGAGCGAGGACACGGCGGCCCCGCCGCTGGCGTCGATGTAGATCCGGCCGGCTTTGTCGCGCATGCGGATGCCGTCGGCGGACACTGCGGTCGGCGGCACCTGGCGCAGGTTGCGGTGGAGGATATGGCTCATTGCGACTCCCTTGGTCAGAACAAGAGTTTGACAATAAGCGTGCCCGGCGCCGGTTCTTTTGATTTTCGACGGACGCTGTGCAATTATTTTCTAATTACAACAAACTGCTCGTCCCTATGACCGACCGACTCGGATCGATCGCCCTGGAGGACATGACCCCGGCCCAGCGCGCCGCGGCGCAGGCCATCATCGACGGGCCGCGCGGGGCGGTGTACGGCCCCTTCGTGCCGCTGCTGCGCAGTCCGGAGCTGATGGAATACGCCCAGCGCATGGGCGAGTACCTGCGCTACCGCAGCGCGATCGGGGTGCGGCTGTCGGAGCTGGCGATCCTGGTCACCGCGCGCCAGTGGAACCAGCAGGTGGAATGGGCGATCCACGCGCCGATCGCGGCCCAGGTGGGCATCCCGGCGTCGGTGATCCATGCCATCGCCGAGCGGCGCCGCCCGGAGAACATGCTGGTCGACGAAGCGGTGGTGCACGACTTTTGCGTCGAGCTGCACGAGGGGAAATCGGTCTCGGACCGGGTGTATGCCGATGCGCTCGCGCTGTTCGGCGAGCACGGCGTGGTCGACCTCATGGGGATCAACGGGTATTACACCTTCCTGGCCATGGTGATGAACACGGCCAGGACGGCGGTGCCGGCAGGCTGCGAGACGCGCCTGCCGGACTAGCCCCTTACTTCGGGAAGGCGACTACTTCCTGTTGCTGTTCGCCCAGGCCGGCGATGCCCAGACGGAGCTTGTCGCCCTTCTTCAGGAAGCGCTGCGGCGAACGTCCCATGCCCACGCCCGGCGGCGTGCCGGTGGTGATGATGTCGCCCGGTTCCAGCGTCATGAAGCGCGATACGTAGCTGACGATCTGCGCCACCGTGAAGATCATGTTCGAAGTGTTCCCGGTCTGCATGCGCTTGCCGTTCAGTTCCAGGTAGAGGTCGAGGTCCTGCACGTCGTAGACTTCGTCGCGCGTCACCAGGAAAGGGCCGACCGGACCGAAGGTGTCGCAGCCCTTGCCCTTGTCCCACTGCGAGCCCATCTCGAACTGGAAGGCGCGCTCGGACACGTCGTTGACCACGCAATAGCCGGCCACGTACTTGAGCGCCTCGTCTTCGCTGACGTACTGCGCGCGGGTGCCGATCACCACGCCCAGTTCGACTTCCCAGTCGGTCTTCTTCGAGCCCTTCGGCAGCTGGACCGGATCGTCCGGGCCGGACAGGCTGCTGATCGCCTTGGTGAAGAAGATCGGCTCCTTCGGCACCTCGGCGCCAGTTTCCGCCGCATGGTCGGCATAGTTCATGCCTATGCCGATGAACTTGCCGACGCCCTTGACCGGCACGCCCAGGCGTGGATTGCCGCGCACCAGCGGCAGCGTCTTCCACTCAAGCTTCGCCAGCTTGCGCAGCGCCTTGTCCGAGAGTTGCGACGCGTCGATGTCGTCGATGATCCCGGACAGGTCGCGCAGGCGGCCCTCTTCGTCGAACAGGCCCGGCTTTTCCTTGCCCGGGCGGCCATAGCGCACCAATCTCATTCTTGTCTTCCTTGTATATCAAACGCCGAACACGCCCAGCATGGGCCAGCGGGCGATGATACCAAGGATCGGACGGCCAGGTTATTGGCTCAGCAGATAAGCGCTGATATCGAGCGCATCGCGCTCGCTCACGCCCATGTTCGGCATGGCGGTATTCGGGTCGATCGATTGCGGGTCGCGGATCCAGCGCACCAGGCCGGCCTGGTCGCTGGGCACCGCCCCCGCCAGCACCTTGCGCTCGGCCATGCCTTCGAGCGGCCGGCCGACATAGACCTTCGAGCCCGGCACGCCGGGGATCAGGTGGCAGGACTGGCAGGCGTACTGCGTCACGGCGATCTTGCCGCGCTCCGGGTCGCCCTGCACGCCGACCGGCGGCCGCTTGGGCGAGCAGGCGGCCAGGCTGGCCAGCGCCAGCACCGCCGCGATGCGCAAGGCGCTCATTTCGCCCCTCCCTGCGCCAGCGCCGCTGCGCCCGGCTGCGCCGTCCAGGCGCGGAAATCCCGCGCGCTCATCGCCGGCATGGCCCTGACGAAGGCCACCACCGCCCAGATCTCGTCCTCGCCCAGGTGGTATTCCCAGGCCGGCATGCCGCTCATCTTGATGCCGTTCTTCGTGATCCAGTACAGCTCGCGCGCTTCCCAGTGCTGGGTGGCGTCCACCAGCGGGCCGGGGATCGGCTGCATGCTCATGCCGATGGTGGACTGGGCCACGCCCGGACCGCCGTGGCATTGCAGGCACTTGTCGCGGTAGACCGCGGCGCCGAGGCGCAACTGCTGCTCGCCCCCGAGGCGCGGCACCTGCACCTCGCGTGCGTGGTGGCGCACCGAGTTCGCCATGCCCTTTTCCAGCACCGTGTACACATAGGGGAAATGCTGGGCGGTGGCGCCGATGTTGTACCAGCCGCCATACAGGAGCGCGAGGCCGGCCGCGCCCGCGGTGACGCCTGCCGCGAGCAGCGTCGATACAGCGGTCTTCACGATCAGCCTGCGGCGGTTGGAGAGCATGTCGGGGTGCGTCCGATTGGATTCGTTAAAAAAAATACATCACTCTTTGTGTATTATAAAAGCCACTCCACAATTCTGATTTCCAAGCGTGCGCACCCGTCTTTACAGCGATTCCGTCCGCAAGACCCCACAAGCTGCCGGCATGATGCTGGCATGTGCCGTATTGCTCGCCGGGTGCAAGGACGAACCACGCTCGATCGTCCCCGGCGGCGAGGTACAGCAGGGACTGCGCCTGGTCACCCAGTACCAGTGCGGCGCCTGCCACGTGATCCCGGGCGTGCAGGGCGCGGACGGCAAGTCGGACGGCGCCGGCCCTTCGCTCGACTACATCGGCCGCCTGAGCTACATCGCCGGCGGCATCCCCAACCAGCCCGCCAACATGGTGCAATGGCTGCGCGTGCCGCATGCCGTCAAACCCGGCACCGAGATGCCGCCCATGGGCCTGACGGAACAGGAGGCGCGCCACATCGCAGCCTTCCTGTACACCCTGCGGTGAGCGCCATGACCGGCACCCTGCACTCGGCCCTGGAGCCGGCCGGCTGGGACGCGGCCATCATCAGCCAGTTCGCCTGGGTGATGTTCGGCGCCGGCGCTCTGATCTTCCTCGCCGTGATGGCGCTGCTGTACCTCAGCCTGCGGCGCCAGGAACGGCCGGCGCGCGCGCTGCTGTGGATCGGGGGCGGGGGCATCGCCTTTCCGGTGGTGGTGCTCACCGCGCTCCTGGGGTGGAGCACCTGGCGCAGCGCCCAACTGGCGCCGCAGACCTCGCGCGACGCGCTCACCATCTCGGTCACCGCCAAGATGTGGTGGTGGGAAGTGCGCTACCACGACCCGGCGAGCGGACGCGAGATCGTCACCGCCAACGAGATCCACATTCCGGTCGGCCGCAAGGTCTACCTCGGCCTGAATTCGGCCGACGTGATCCACAGCCTGTGGGTGCCTTCGCTGGCCGGCAAGCGCGACATGGTCCCGGGCCGCGTCACCGGCCTGACCCTGCGCGCCGACAAGCCGGGCATCTACCGCGGCCAGTGCGCCGAATACTGCGGCGCCCAGCATGCCAAGATGGCGCTGCACGTGGTGGCGCTGGCGCCGCAGGACTTCGAGGCCTGGCTGGCACGCCAGGCGCAGCCCGCCCTGCCTGCCGACAACGCGATCCTCGAACGCGGCCGCGCCGCTTTCCTGGAGCAGCGCTGCCAGGCCTGCCACACGATCCGCGGCGTGGCCGAAGGATCGCGCCTGGGCCCGGACCTGACCCACGTCGGCAGCCGCATGCACATCGGCGCGGGCACCCTGCGCAATCACCGCGACACGCTGGGCGGCTGGATCGCCGACCCGCAGACCGCCAAGCCCGGCGTCTTCATGCCCGGCTCGCAAGACCTCGACCGCGACACGCTGCGCGCGCTGGCCACCTACCTCGAGCACCTGAAATGACGCAGCCGCTGCCCACGCATTTGCCTAATTCATTGCCCCGCCCGGACGGCGAATTCGAGCGCCTGAAGGAAGTCTGGCGCACGCCCACGGGCTGGCGCTTCTTGACGTCGGTGAACAACACCAGCATCGGCCTGCTCTACATCGGCACCGCCCTGTTGTTCTTCGTCCTGGCCGGCATCCTGGCGCTGGTCATGCGGGTGCAGCTGGCCGTGCCCGACAACACCCTGCTCAGCCCCGATACCTACAACCAGGTCTTCACCATGCACGGCACGGTGATGATGTTCCTGTTCGCGATCCCGATCGTCGAGGCATTGGCCGTCTACCTGCTGCCCAACATGCTGGGCGCGCGCGACCTGCCCTTCCCGCGCCTGTCCGCCTATGCCTACTGGGCCTACGCCTTCGGAGGCCTGGCCTTCTTCTGCACCATCTTCGTCGGCCTGGCGCCGGACGGCGGCTGGTTCATGTACCCGCCCTACACCAGCAACACCTATTCGCCGGGCCTGAACGCCGACTTCTGGCTACTGGGGATCGGCTTCATCGAGATCTCGGCGATCGCCGGCGCGATCGAACTGATCGTCGGCATCCTGTTCACGCGCGCGCCGGGCATGACGCTGCGCCGCATGCCGGTGTACGCCTGGGCCATGCTGGTGGTGGCGGTAATGATCGTGTTCGCCTTCCCGGCGGTGATCGCCGGCACCGCCCTGCTGGAACTGGAGCGCGCCTTCGACTGGCCCTTCTTCATCGCCGAGCGCGGCGGCGACCCGATCCTGTGGCAGCACCTGTTCTGGTTCTTCGGCCACCCCGAGGTCTACATCATCTTCCTGCCCGCCGCCGGCATGGTCTCGACCATGATCCCGACCATTGCCGGCACCCCGCTGGTGGGGAGGCGCGCCATCATCGTGGCCCTGGTCGGCGTGGGCTTCTTCAGCTTCGGGCTGTGGGCCCACCACATGTTCACCGCCGGCCTGGGCGTGCTGGAGATGAGCTTCATCTCGGCCGCCAGCATGGCGGTGGCGATCCCGACCGGCATCCAGGTATTCGCCTGGATCGCCACCCTCTGGAACGGACGGGTGCGCATGACCTCTCCGGCGCTGTTCCTGATGGGCTTCATGTTCATCTTCGTGCTGGGCGGGCTGACCGGGGTGATGGTGGCCGTGATCCCGTTCGACTGGCAGGCGCACGACACCTATTTCATCGTGGCCCACCTGCACTACGTCCTGATCGGCGGCATGGTGTTCCCGGTGTTCGCCGGGATGTACTACTGGCTGCCGCTGGTCAAGGGCCAGCCCCTGTCCGAAAAGCTGGGACGCTGGGTGTTCTGGATGATGTTCGGCGGCTTCAACCTGGCCTTCTTCCCGATGCACATCACGGGCCTGTACGGCATGCCGCGCCGGGTCTACACCTATGATGCGCACCTCGGCTGGAACCTGCTGAACATGCTGTCCACGGTCGGCGCCTTTATCTTCGCCTTCGGCGTGCTGCTGTTCATCGTCGACGCCGTGCGCGCGCTGCGCCGGCCGGAAAAGGAAGTGGGCAATCCGTGGAATGCGCCGACCCTCGAATGGCTGCCGTCGGAATCCTACGGCAACCGCAGCATCCCGCGCATCCACTCGACCAATCCGCTGTGGGACCAGCCGACCCTGTCGGAAGAGGTCGAGCGCGGCCAGCACTACCTGCCCGGCACCGCCACCGGCCTGCGCGAAACCATCGCCACCAGCCCGGTCAAGGCCGAGCCGCGCTACCTCATGGTGCTGCCGACCGACAGCTGGCTGCCGGTCATCGCCGCCCTCGGCACGGCCGGCTTCTTCCTGCTGCTGACGGTCAAGGCGATCCTGCCGGCCTTTATCTTCGGCTTGATGGCAGTGGGCGGCACCATCGCCTGGCTGTGGGAATCGGACCGCAAGCCGCCGATCGACCAGGCGCGCGTCGCGGACGACCTGGTGCTGCCGGTGAATGCCAAGACCACGGCCTCGCAATCGTGGTGGGGCACGATGGTGATGCTGATCGTCGACGCCTGCATCTTCGCGTCCTTCGGCTACGCCTACGTCCACGTGTCGATGCGCCTGCAGGTCTGCCCGCCGCCCGGCGCCGCCCTGCCGGAACTGTCGTCGCAGCTGGTCTCGGCCGGCCTTTTGATGGCTAGTTCGGTGCTGATGCTGCTGGCCGTGCGCGCGCTCGGCAAGCGCCGCCTGCCCTGGCTGGTGCTGCTGGCGCTGGGCTGCACTACGGCTTCCTTCCTGTTCGATTTGCGCGGCCACCAGTTCGCCGGCCTCGACCCGACGGCCAGCGCCTGGGGCGCCGCGATCGGCGGGCTGCTCGGCTACCAGGGCCTGCACGTGGTGGTGCTAGCGATCGCCGGCCCCTATCTGGTGCTGCGCGCCTGGCGCGGTCACCTGGGCGAGCGCAGCCGCGCGACACTCGACAACGTCGCCCTGCTCTGGCACTACACGACGCTGCAGGGCCTGGCCGGCATGGCGCTGGTGCATGGCCTGCCGGCGCTGATGCCGTGGCTGATGGAGTAGACCATGCAAGACCACTTCTTCCGGCAACTGATGCGCGGTACCCTGCCCCTGCTGGTATGGGCGGCGCACTTCAGCTTCTGCTACCTGCTGGCGGCGGCGCAGTGCACGCCGGCGGTCATGCGTACGGACGGGCCGGACCGCTTGCTGCTGGGGATCGCGACCGTGGCGGCGCTGGCGGTCTGCCTTTGGCTGGCCTGGCGCGAACGCGGCATCCTGCGCAACGCCACGGAAGCGGCGCTGCTCGACTGGGCGGCGGCGCTGGGCGCCGTGCTGGCCTTCGTGGGGATCCTGTGGACCGGGATGCCGATCCTGCTGGTGAGCGGGTGCGCCTGATTATTTTCCCGCCGGCGTCACGCGCCACACCACGTTACCGACATCGTCCGCTACCAGGATCGCGCCCTTCCCGTCCACCGCGACGCCGACCGGACGCCCCTGCGCCTCGCCGTCCTTGTTGAGAAAGCCGCTGAGCAGCTCGACCGGTTTCCCGGCCGGCTTGCCTTCCCTGAACGGCACATACACCACGTTGTAGCCCGACAGCGGCTTGCGGTTCCAGGAACCGTGCTGGCCGATGATGGCGCCATTCGCGAACTGCGGCAGCAGCGCGCCGGTATAGAAGGCCAGGCCCAGCGCCGCCACGTGGGCGCCCAGCGCATAGTCCGGCACGATCGCCCTGGCCACCAGGTCGGGGCGCTGCGGCTTGACGCGCTCGTCCACGTGCCTGCCATACCAGCTGTAGGGCCAGCCGTAGAAGCCGCCCTCCTTCACCGAGGTCAGGTAGTCCGGCACCAGGTCGCTGCCGATCTCGTCGCGTTCGTTCACCACCGTCCACAGTACCCCGGTTTCCGGGTTCCAGGCCAGGCCATTCGGGTTGCGCAGGCCGGCGGCGAAGAGGCGGCTCTTGCCGGTGGCGATGTCCACTTCGAGGATCGCAGCACGGTCGACTTCCTGGTCCATGCCGTTCTCTGCCACGTTGCTGTTCGAACCCGTGGTGGCATACAGCTTGCGCCCGTCCTGGCTGGCGATGATGTTCTTGGTCCAGTGGTGGTTCAGCGGGCCGCCCGGCAGCGGCGCCACCGGCTCTGCCTGCGCGGTGATCGCGGTATCGCCCGCGCGGTAGGGGAAGCGCACGATGCCGTCGGTGTTCGCCACGTACAGCGTGTCGCCGACCAGCGCCATGCCGAAGGGCGAATTCAGGCCTGTCAGGAACACGGTTTTCACTTCTGCTACGCCATCGCCGTCGGCGTCGCGCAGCAGCGTGATGCGGTTCGCGCTGGGCACGCCCGCGCCCGCTCTTTCCATCACCTTTTTCTGGACGTAGGCCTTGATGCCCTTCTTGGCCGGCTGCTGCGGCGCATTGCTCTCGGCGACCAGCACGTCGCCATTGGGCAGCACGTGAAGCCAGCGCGGATGGTTGAGGCCGGAAGCGTAGGCCTGCACCGCCAGTCCCGCCGCCGCGCGCGGCTTGCCGCCCGGTGGCCAGCCCCTGGCGGGGGCGATGTCCACGGTCGGGACCAGGGAGCTGACCGGCGACACCAGGACCGGGTGCGCGCCGACGTCGGCGCCGGGGGACAGCGTGGAGCGGTCGCCGCAGGCGGCCAGCAGCAAGAGCATGGCGCCGCTGGACAGGCGAAGCAGGAAGTGGTCGCGCATGGTGTTCTCTCGGTGGGGGCGGACAGCACGATACTAGCCAATCCGGCCATATCGCGCCATCCTTTCCCGGCGAGAGAAGCGGTTCAGGTGGGAACCGCCTGGACCTCCTCGACATCCTCGGCCGCCGGCGCGCTCTGGCGCCGGCGCCGCCGCACGAATCCGACCAGGCCCGGCAACTGCACCAGCACCAGCACGGCAAAGGCCATGCGGTAGGCCATGGCGGGAGTCTGGCCGGCATCGTCGACCGGCCACAGCCCGACCATCAGGCCGAAGTTCGCCTGCACCACGAAGGCGCCGATGAAGATCAGGAGGTTCAGGCAGGTCGCCGCGCGTCCGGTCAGCTCGCGCGGCATCGACTGCGCGATGATGGCGTACTCGATTCCCGTAATGGTCCCGACCAGCGTGAACAGCACCGACAGCAGCTGGAAGCTCGGCTTGTAGTTGAGCACGAAGGCAGCCTGCACCAGCAGGAAGACGGCGATGCCGGCGGCGGCGACGTCCAGCGGGGCGATGCCGCGCCGGCCGGCCCACTCGGTGATCATGCCCACCCCGATGGCGCCGAAGATCACCGATGCCATCCCCATGTAGAGCAGGTAGGCGACCGCGTCGTCGGGGAAGCGCGCGACGTCCGACAGCCAGCGGCCGATCCACAGCCCCTGGATGCCGAAGAACACCGCATGCGGGATCAGGACCAGCGAGGCCGTGTTGCGGAACACCGGCGCCCGGAACACCTCGCGCAGCGCCTGGCCCAGCGGTCCGCGCTTGGGCTGCGATCCCTTGTCACGGGGGTACAGGAGCGCGATCAGCAGGCCGGAGCATGCGGTCAGCCCGGCCAGGATGGCGAACAGGCCGCGCCAGTCGGTATAGTCGAGCACCAGCCGCACCGGCATGGTCGCGCTGGCGGCGCCCAGCCCCCCTACTGCGATCAGGTAGCCGTGCACCGAAGGCAGCTTGTTTGGGGTGATCCAGGTGGACACCGCCTTCACCGCCGCCATGAAGCAGCCGCCCAGGCCCAGGCCCATGACGGCGCGCGCCACCAGCAGCTGTCCGAAGCCGGTGCCGCGCGCGAACAGCAGCGCGCCGAGCGCGCCGACCAGCATCATCGACAGCTGCACCCTGCGCGGCCCCCAGCGGTCGAGGGCGATCCCGACCGGCAGCTGGACCAGCGCGAAGGCGAAGAAGAAGGCGCTGGTGAGCAGCCCCAACTCGCCCGGCGTGAGCGCGAGCGCCCCCATCAGGTCGGGGGCCAGCACCGCGTTCACGTTGCGCAGCAGCGTCGACAGATAGTGTCCCAGCGCGAACGGCAGGAACACGTAGAAAAAAACCGCCACGCCGGTCAGGCGTGGCGCGGTGGCGGTATCCTGCATGGGCCAGGTCCGGGGGCGTGGATGCGCGTCCGGAGTCAGGCCGCGTCCTGGGTAGCGCCGCCACGCGGCTGGCCCGCCGGCACCAGCGGGATGACGCGCCCGCCGGGTCCGCGCAGCGGGCCTTCGCTCTCCTGTTCGAAGAAGAACTTGTCGCGCCCGAAGGCCGGCTTGAGGTGGTCGAGCCAGGTGGCGTCCGGATCGTACTTGGCGAAGAAGGGACGGCGCACCCATTCCGGATTGCGGGCCTGCAGGAACTGCAGCGCGAACAGCTTCTCGCCATTGATCGTGACCACGCCGTCGATCACCACCTTGCCCGGGAAGGCGCTCATCGAAGGACCGCGCACGGTGCGCGACAGCCCCGACACCATCGAGTAGGCCTCCTGGAAGATCTGGTGCGCGCGCGCCAGCGGCAGCGAGAAGTAGTCGCGCGGGCCGGTGTCGCGCTCGACGAACATGTAGTACGGGATGGCGCCCAGGCGCACGCCGGTGGTCCACAGCTCGGCCCAGCTCTTCGGGTCTTCGTTGATGTGGCGGATCAGGGGGCCCTGCATGCGCAGCGTGGCGCCGGTGCCGACGATGCGCTTGACTGCCTGCTGGGCTACGGGCGCGCGCAGCTCGACCGCATGGTTGTAGTGGCCCATGATCGCGAGGTTCTTGCCCGACCTGACCACCTTCTCGAACAGGCGCATCAGGTCGTCGCTGTCCTTGTCCGACACGAAGCGCTGCGGCCAGTAGGCCACCGACTTGGTGCCGATGCGGATGTTCTGGATGTGGGCCAGGTTCGGTTCCAGCAGCGGCTCGAGGAACTCGGCCAGCGAGCGCGTGTTCATGATCATCGGGTCGCCGCCGGTGATCAGGACGTCGGTGACGTCTTTATGCGTCTCGAGGTAGGACACCAGCTCCTTGCATTCGCGCGCATCGAACTTCATGTCGTCCATGCCGACGAACTGCGGCCAGCGGAAACAGAAGGTGCAGTAGGCATGGCAGGTCTGGCCCGAGCTCGGGAAGAACAGCACGGTTTCCTTGTACTTGTGCTGCAGGCCCTTGAGCGGCGCGTCGTTGACGCGCGGGACGTTGTGCGTCATCTGGCCGGCCGGGTGCGGATTCATGCGCATGCGGATGCCGTGCACCAGCTTGGCGGTGGCCGCCTCGTCCTTCTTGTACAGCACCAGGTCGCGCAGTTGTTCGTATTCGCTGGCGGGCAGCATGTCGCGGTGCGGGAAGGTGAGCCGGTAGATCGGATCGTCCGGCACCTTGTCCCAGTCGATCAGCTCCTCCAGCACGTAGGCGTTCACGCGGAACGGCAACACATGGGACACCACCTGCACGGCTTCCTGCAGCTCCGGCGTCAGCCATTGCCATTGGCGTGCCGTGTGGATCGTCTGGCGGGTATAGGGCTTGAACTTGGAGGGCGTCGATTCGGTCATGATCACGGGAATTCTCCAGGAAACGAGGAATGAATTAGTCGGCGTGGGTAAAACGTTGCCGGTAAGAATTCATCTTACGTTCCGGAAAGCTCCTGAGAATTGCCGCCAATCAATCGGACGGTTCCTACGGTAGGGGTTAAAACAAGAGAGAGACAGAACGGGACAAATACTGGACAGAACGGTCCGGAGTGCATTCTCCGGGCCGTCCATGCAGGCTTATTTCGGCGCGCGCCGGCGCATCCATTCGGCGAAATGCCTGCCCACCAGCAGGTCGCCGTCATAACTCAGGTGGTTGGTATCGCGGTACATCAGGCGTCCGTCGATCATGGCGTGGCAGGTACTGTCGTCGCACAAGGCCGTGGACGAATCGAACCAGGCCATCTGCGGGAACTCGCGGGCGAAGGCGCCCAGGATCTCGCGGTGCTGCACCACCTGCTGCTCCCATTCGGCGCGCGTGATCGCGCAGGGTACGCGGGTGGCCGACGAGGCGACGCCGGCGCGCTTGATGCAGGAACGCGGATCGAAGCTGATGATGGGCACGTCGTTCATGAAGATCACCTGCTTGCCGGCCGCGGTGAAGCGGCGGAAGGTCTCGCGCGCCGCATCCACCCACATGCGGTGCTCGGGCGCGCTGCCGAAGCGCAGGTGGGTCGAGAACACCACGGTCTTCACCGAGGGCATGCCGAGAGCCAGTTCCAGCATCGGCTGGGTCGCCTGCTGGTAGGGGTCGCCCTGCGGGTCAAGGCCCCAGTACGGATGGCGGGTGCCCAGCATCAGCAGGTTCTCGCCGACGCTGCTGTAGTATTTCGTCAGGCCGGCCACCACGTGGTAGGCATGACTGTCGCCCACCAGCACCACGGTCGGGTCCCTGGCGGCGTCGGCCTGCAGGCAGTACTCGTAGGTCGAGTCGAAACCGTAGCGCTTCTTGCAGGCCTCGGCATTGGCCTTGTCCTCGACCAGCACCAGCGCCTTCTGGTTGGCCAGGTTGTCCTGGACCGGCTTGCGCGTCGGCAGGCCGTCGTTCAGGTAGATGGCGCCTCCGGCGGCGGCGCAGGCAAGCATCAGTGCGCTCAGCGCCGCGACCTTGCCGCGCCCGCTACCGCCGCGCAGCGGGCGCTCCACCACCCGGTAGGTCAGCCAGGCCAGCAGGACGGCCAGCAGCACCGCCCCGGCGCGGATGGCCGGCGCCGGGGTGCGCGATTCGATGATCTGGGCAAAGGACAGCAGCGGCCAATGCCACAGGTAGAGCGGATAGCTTACCAGCCCGATCCAGACCATGATGCGGTTCGACAGCAGCACGCGGTTGAGCCAGGCCTGCGGTCCGGCGCCGATGAGCAGGAGCGCGCCCAGTGCGGGCAGCAGCGCGCGCCAGCCGGGGAAGGGGTCTTCCCGCGTAATCAGGGCCAGGCCCGCGGCCAGCAGGGCGGCGCCGAGCCAGGAGAGCAGGTTCGGCGCCACGGCAAGGCGCGAAGCGGCGGCGCCGGGGCGCGCATGCAGGCAGGCCAGGCCGGCGCCCAGCAGCAGCTCCCAGGCGCGGCTGGCCGGGGAATAGAAGGTGGCGGTCGGGTGGTCGGCGATGCCGCCCAGGTTGACGGCGAACGAGGCCAGCGCCAGCACGGCCGCCACCGCCAGCAGATTGGTGCGCAGCCGCCAGCCCAGCAGGAGGACGACCGGCCACAGGATATAGAACTGCTCCTCGATGCCGAGCGACCACAGGTGCAGCAGCGGCTTGGTGTCGGCCGCGGTGTCGAAGTAGCCGACCTGGGCCCAGTAGAAGAAATTGGCCGCGAAGCCGGCGCCGCCGACCACGTGCTTGCCGAGCTGCTGGTATTCGTCCGGGAACAGGGCCAGCCAGCCGAAGGCCAGGCAGGAACCGAGCACCAGCACCAGCGCCGGAAAGATGCGCCGCACGCGGCGCGCGTAGAAGCCGGCGAAGCTGAAACTGCCCGCCTCCAGCTCGCGCAGCAGGATGCTGGTGATCAGGAAGCCCGAAATGACGAAGAAGATGTCGACGCCGATGAAACCGCCCCGCAGCACCGCCGGAAAGGCATGGAACAGCACCACCGACAGCACGGCGACGGCGCGCAGACCGTCGATGTCGCGGCGGTAGGCCAGGTGCCCCGGTGTGCTGGCTGGTTTTCCCAGCGGGTCCTCGAAGGGAATCTGTTTCTCTTGCTTCATGCCGGCTCGTCGACAAAGCTGACGATTCTACATGAGCTGTTTGTATTGAAACAACGATCTCTGCCTTAAAACAACATTGGGCGCCATTTGCATGCAGGGTGGATGACAGAAGCTGCTCAGCATCCACTGACACCAATGCGCAACATTCCTACCCCGACTCCGCAATGCGATTGCGCGATCGCAATTCCTGCTCATCCCAGCCCGGTACATTTGCCAATGCACTTTAGCAATATTGATCCCAGAACATTCACTCAAGGAGTCAACATGAAACTGTTCGCCACGACTGCCGCCCTGTGCCTGGCCATCGTCGCCACCCCTGCCCTCGCCAATGGCCCGACCGAAAAGGACGCCATCGCGATGGTCGAGCGCGGCGTTGCCCTGGTCAAGGCCAAGGGCAAGGACGAGATGATGAAGAAGATCAACGCGAAGGATGCGGAATACGTCCAAGGCGAGCTCTACATGGACATCCGCGACCTGAAGACCGGCATCGTGCTGGCCCACCCCTATAACCCCTCGATCGTCGGCAAGGACCTGACCGACGTGCCGGATGCGAACGGCAAGAAGTACCGCCGCGAGATCATCGAACTGGCCGCCGCCAAGGGCAAGGGCTGGGTCGACTACCAGTACAAGAATCCGACCAGCGGCAAGATCGAGCCGAAGACGACCTTCATCCAGCGCGTCGACGACGTGGTGCTGGAAGTCGGCATCTACAAGAAGTAAAGCGCCCTGCCCTTTCGTTTACGCCCGGAGTCAAGCATGCTGAACAAACTGAGGATCGGCCCGAAACTCCTGCTGGCCCCGGGCCTGGTGCTGGTGCTGCTGACGATGCTGTCGGCAGCCGCCTATTACGGCATGGTGCGCCAGAACGCCTCGCTCGAGCACATGGTGCAGGTGCGCGCCGCGCGCCTGCAGGCCGTGGCCGATGTGGCGGGCGAAGCGCGCTTCGCGCATGCCAACATCTACCAGCTGCTGGCCTGGGTGAACGGCAGCTTCGCGAAGAACCGCCTGGACGCCCTGACCGCCGACATCCACAAGAAGCATGCTTCGATTGGCGCCAAGCTGGGCGAACTGTCGAAGGGCGCTGCACCGAGCGAGCGCGCGCCGATCGAGAGCGCGCTGGCAGGGCTGGCGAGCTACCGCAAGATGGTGGCCGAGACCATCGAGCTGGCCCAGGTCGACCAGTCGATCGCCACCAACTCGATGCAGAAGGCCGAGAAGCAGTTCGTCGCCCTCGACAGCGGCCTTCAGAACCTGGCCGCGCTCGAAAAGAAGCTGAGCGTGGAAGCGCATGCCGCCGCCAAGGCCGAGTTCCGCACCCTCGGCATGACCATGGCCGGCATGGTGCTGCTGTCGATCGGCCTGTCCCTGGTGGTGACGATGCTGGTGCGGCGCGCGATGCTGGCCGATATCCATTCGATCGCCACGGTGGTGAACGACCTGGCCGAGGGCCGCCTGCGTCCGTCCGGCACGCCGGGCGCCGGGCGCGACGAGATCGCCGACACCTCGCGTGCGCTCGACCACTCGATCTCGCGCCTGAACGGCGCCCTGAACAGCATATTGCACTCGGTGCGCTCGATCGACACCGCTTCGAAGGAAATCGCCACCGGCAACCTGGACCTGTCGACCCGCACCGAGCTGCAGGCCGGCTCGCTCGAACAGACCGCCAGCACCATGGAAGAACTGACCACGGCAGTGAAGGAAAACGCCAACAACGCGCGCCTGGCGTCGGATCTTGCGGCCGAGGCGGCGCAGCTGGCGGCGAACGGCGGCCAGGCGGTGGGCCGCGCGGTGGCGACCATGGAATCGATCCAGGCCAGCTCGCGCAAGATCGTCGAGATCACCAGCGTCATCGACGGCATCTCCTTCCAGACCAACCTGCTGGCCCTGAACGCCGCGGTGGAAGCGGCGCGCGCCGGCGAGCAGGGGCGCGGCTTCGCGGTGGTGGCGGCCGAAGTGCGCACGCTGGCCCAGCGCTCGGCGGCGGCGGCGCGCGAGATCAAGGGCCTGATCGCCGACTCGGTGAAGAGCATCGAGGACGGCAGCGCCTCGGTGAGCGAGGCTGGCGCCAGCATGGGCGACATCGTCGCCTCGGTGCGCCAGGTGAACGACATCATCGGCCGCATCAGCATCGCCAGCACCGAGCAGGCCGACGGCATCGCCGAAGTGAACAAGGCGGTCGGCCAGATGGACGGCATGACCCAGCAGAACGCGGCCCTGGTGGAACAGGCCGCGGCCGCGGCCGAAAGCCTGCACGAGCAGACCGTCAACCTGGCCAAGGCGGTATCGATCTTCAAGTTCGAAGGCGACGACGCCGACGTCATCGCGGAGGCGCAGGCCGAGGATGGGCCAGACGCAGACGAGGAAGGCGACGAGGGCTTCCACGGCCTGCACGAGCGCCGTGCGCCCGGCAGTGCGATGCGCGGACGCGCAGTGGCGGCCCTGCCTGCCGCCAGCACCAAGGGAACGCAGCGGCGGCGCAGCGCCTAAGGCTTGAACGGGCGGCTGACGAAGCGGGAGCCGGCCAGACCGAAACGCCAGGGCACGTCCATCGCCTTGGAAATTCCGATGCGCGGTCCGGTCACGACCTCCAGCCCCGGCGGGGCGGACAGGATCTCGAACGGCGGCTGTGATATGGCCATGCCGTTCAGGGCGCGGGTCACGCCCAGGGCCTGGCACAGCTTGCCCGGGCCCGAGCACAGCAGCCACTCATCGTCTGCATCGCGGCGCACGCGCATCTGGTCCAGGCCGACGAGCGGCTCCAGCGCGCGGATCAGGACCCCGGCGCCGTGGCCCTCCTCGCGGCACACGAAATTCAGGCACCAATGGATTCCGTAAGAACGATAGACATAGGCATGAGCAGGCGGCCCGAACATCGAGGCATTGCGCTCGGTGGGACCGGAAAAGGCGTGCGACGCCGGGTCTTCGCGATCATAGGCTTCGGTCTCGACGATCCTTCCGCCGACGCCATCCACCAGCACCGTCACGCCGATCAGTTGGCGCGCGACGATCTCCGCGGGTTGGGAAAAATCGATTCCTGCTATTGTCGAAATGGCCATGGCGGGATTCTAACTCGGCCTGTGCAGGGGTGTCGCTTTGGTTAAATTGACACAAAATATGGTTTTAACGACAAGCATTTTGCATTGCTTTGCTGCAATAAAATAAGTGCTGGGGTATAGTGGCAAGGTTGGTCGCTTCCCTTCCGCACTTCCTCCTGCCCCGCCCATGAATACCCTCGCCGATCCCGTTCCGCACCTCGACCAGGTCGATGCCCTGATCAAATCGATCCGCATCCCACCCCGGCCGAGCCTGCTTGCCGACATGCAGCGCGAACTGGCCTCGGAAGACCCGTCGCCGGAGGCGATCGGCAAGATCGTGGCGAGCGACGTCGGCATGTCCGGTGCGCTGCTCAAGCTGGCCAATTCGGCGATCTACGGCGGCCGGCGCAAGGCCAAGTCGATCGAGCAGGCGATCCTGTTCCTGGGCATTAACCAGGTTGCGGCCCTGATGACCGGCCTGCTGGCGCGCCAGGCGATTCCCGCCAACAGCGCCGCGCTGGCCAGCTTCTGGGATATCAGTACCCGGCGCGCCCAGGCCATGGTGTTCCTGTCGCGCCGCCTGCGCATCGGCGAGCCGGACGTGGCCCACACCTTCGGCCTGTTCTGCGACACCGGCGTGCCGCTGCTGATGGAGCGCTTCCCGGACTACGCCGCGACCTACGCCGCCGCCTCGCTGGAGACGCAGCGCGCATTCACCGTGCTCGAAGACGAACGCCACAGCACCAATCACGCGGCGCTCGGCTGCCTGCTGGCGCGCAACTGGGGCCTGTCGGGCGACGTCGGCTGGGCCATCCTGCACCACCATGATTTCGCCGTGCTCGACGACGCCGCGAGCGCCGGTGCGGTGCGCTCGCTGGTCGCCCTGTCGGTATTGGCGGAAAGTGCGATCTGCCGCTACCAGGGCCATGCCGAATCGCTCGAATGGAACAAGGGCGGCGCCGCCGCCTGCGCCTACCTCGGGCTGTCGGACGATGAAACCGCCGAGTTGCTGGACGAGCTGGTGGAAGCCTTCCACGAGCAGTAGATACATATCTTTACATCACTCCTGTACAGGCGGATACTGCCTGTAAGTACACCCGGGAGTGAGTCATGAAGTTCCTCGCCATCCTGCTGTCGCTGTCCCTGCTGGCGGGCTGCGCCAGCGTACAGCCACCCGCCGCGCCCCTCCCTCCCTTCGCCGACGCGCGCTTTGCGCCGCCGGCAGAACCGGTCGGCGCCCAGGACTTGTTCACCCTCAGTCCGGCGATGCTGTCCTACCTGAACAGCCCGGCTTTCAACAGGTACCTGCGCCAGAGCGGCTCGCGCCGCGGCCTGGTCGAAGCGCTGTACAGCAAGACCGACCTGAAGCTCGAATACGAATCCTCCAAGACCCGCACCGCCGCGGAAACCTACGCGGACCGCTCCGGCAACTGCCTGTCGCTCGTGATCATGACCGCGGCCTTCGCCAAGGAACTGGGCATGCCGGTGCGCTTTCGCAGCGTCGACGTCGGCAATGCCTGGAGCCGCAAGGCGGACCTGTACCTGGGCAGCGCCCACGTCAACGTCGCCGTCGGCGAACCGGTCGACAGCGGCTTTCGCGGCAGTGGCCTGAACGAGTTCCTGGTGGTCGACTTCATCCCGCAGGACGAAGCCGAACGCCTGCGCGCACGCGAGCTGGACGAAGACGACATCGTCGCGCTCTACATGAACAACCGCGCGGCCGAGATGCTGGTGCAGGACCGTATCGACGACGCCTACTGGTGGGCGCGCGCCGCGGTGGACAAGCGCCCCGGCCTGATCGCGGCACTCAACACCCTGGCCGTGATCTACAACCGGCACGGCGATCTGGCGCTGGCCGAACAGACCTACCGCGCGGCCTTGCTGCGCGAGCCGGAGAACGTGATGGTCATGCGCAACCTGCAGCCGGTGCTGGCCACGCTGGGCAAGCACGCCGAGGCCCAGGTGCTGGCACAGCGCATCGCCAGCATCGAGCCCTTCCCGCCCTATTACCACTTCGACCAGGGCATGCTGGCGCTGCGCGCGGGCGACTTCGACAAGGCACGAAGCCTGTTCGAACGTGAGCTCAAGCGCGCTCCCTACAACGACGAGTTCCTGTTCTGGCTCGGCGTGACCCACCTGCGCCTGGGCGACGTCCAGCACGCGCGCGAGCAGATCGCCAAGGCGGTCGACAACAGCACGCGGCAGGAGATGCGGCAGTTGTATTCGGCCAAGCTGGCGATGCTGCGAAGGGTGAGTGCGACCGGGACGCATATCCGCTAAACGGCCAGCGATAGATTTAGAACAAAGGCGACTGTGCCGGCAGCGGTGTATTCCCTTCCCACTCAGCGAGTCTACGCCACACTTCCAGCTTCTGCTCGAAGCTCATCGCCATGTGCGCCGGTGAACTCGACGGCAGCACGACGGTCCGGTAACCGGCCGCGGCGAACTGCGGCGCAAACTTGCCCGACGCCTGGCCATTGAAGCCAACCGTCTCCAGCTCCGGACAGAGCGCCCGCAAGCGTTCGAAATCGTTGGCAGCCGGGTTGCGGATCGCGGAATCGAGGCTGCCTTCGCGTTCGCAGCCGGCCAGTACATCCCACAGGCCGAAGCGGTGCGCCAGCAGGCGCGGCAAGCGCTCTTCATACGGCAGGCTTGCCAGGTCCTCCTTGATCACTGCCGAGATCAGGCGCCAGAACTGGTTACGCGGGTGGGCATAGTAGCGCCCTGCTGCCAGCGAGGCGGCGCCGGGAAAACTGCCGAGGACAAGGACGCGGGTGTCGCGCGCGATGACGGGCGCGAGGCCGGTCAGTGAAGGTGTTGAAGTTGCCATGCCCCGATTGTAGCCGGACGAAAAAAAGCGGCGAGCACTCACGTACCCGCCGCAAAGGGCAAACCGTCGGGAGACGAAACGACGGCAGGTCTACTTCATGGCAACGGCATTGCCATCGGTGCGGGCGGCATCCCAGCCACCGCCCAGCGAACGGATCAGGGCCACCGTCGTCACCGCACGGTTACCGCGCAACTGGACGGCCGTGCGTTCGACCGCCGCCAGGTTGCGCTGGGCGTCGAGCAGCTCGAGGTAGCTGGAACGGCCGGCGTCGTACAGCTTCTGCGCCAGGTCGGCCGAACGGCGCGCCGACAGCAGCGCCGCGTCAATCTGCTCGGCCTGGCCCGATAGAATGCGCAGGCCGGCCAGGTTGTCCTCGACTTCCGCGAAGGCGGTCAACACGCTCTGGCGGTAAGTCCCCACCGACTCTTCCAACACCGCTTCACTGCGCTCGACATTGGCGCGATTGCGGCCGCCGTCGATGATCGGCATCGAGGTGAGCAGGCCCAGCACCCAGGAACGGCTGCTCCACTTGAACACTTCCGACATGGCGCCGCCGACGCCGCCCCCGGCCGCGCTGATGGTGAGCGCCGGGAACATCGCGCCGCGCGCCACGCCGATGCGGGCGTTCGAGGCTTCCATCGCGCGCTGGGCGGCATTGATATCGGGACGGCGTTCCAGCAGCGAGGACGGCAGGCCGGCCGGAATCGCGGGCAGCGCGGTGGCGCTAAGTAGCGGGCTCTTGCCGGCTACGTAGTGCGACGCTGGTTTACCCAGCAGGACCGCCAGCGCGTGTTCGGCGGTGGCGCGCTGGCGCTGCAGGCCGATCGCCTCGGCACGCGCCGTCGCCAACTCCGTGCGGGCCCGCGACAGGTCGAATTCGCCGATGTCGCCCAGGTCGAAGCGGCGCTGCGTCACTTTCACGCTCTCCTCGCGCAGGCGCACGGTCTGCGCCACCGTGTCCAGCTCGGCATCCAGCGCGCGCAGGCGGAAGTAGGTCTGCGCCACGTCAGCCTGCAGCGCCAGCAGCACCGAGCGGTAATTGGCTTGCGAGGTTGCCGCATCGCTGCGCGCCGCCGACACACCGGCCGCCACGCGGCCGAACAGGTCGACCTCGTAGCTGGCGGTGAGGTTGGCCGTGTAGCTCGTCACCGGCTGGGTCGGTGTGCCTTGCGGCAGGCCGCTTTCCAGCGCCGACGGGCGGGCGCGCTGGGCGCCGATGCCGACGCCGACTTGCGGCGCCCTGTCGGCCGCTGCAATCCCGGCAATCGCCCTCGCCTGCTTGACGCGGCTTGCCGCCACCGCCAGGTTGGCGTTGTTGGCGCCGGCTTCCTCGATCAGGGAAGTCAGGGCCGCGTCCTTGAAGGCCAGCCACCACTGGCCACGTGGCTGCTGCTCCGCAGGCTGGGCCGGTTTCCAGCGCGAGCCTTCGATGCCCTCGACTTCAAAGGCGCCCGGCACCTGCGATTCACGGAACGCGGTCGGCGTCTCGATGGCCGGCTGCCTGAATTCCGGGGTGGCGCAGGCAGTCAGCAGCAGTGCCGCCAATAGCGGGGCCACGCCCCTCGCAATCATGCTTTTCATCTCAATGCACTCCTTCCAGGTCCAGGACCGGGGCTTTGGCTGGCGCCACCGGCGCCTTTTTCTCGAAACGCTTGGCCAGCGTGCGCAGCAGGACGTAGAACACCGGCGTCAGGAACAGGCCGAAGAAGGTCACGCCCAGCATGCCGGCGAACACCGCCACGCCCATCGCATGGCGCATCTCGGCGCCGGCGCCGCTCGAGAACACCAGCGGCACCACACCCATGATGAAGGCGATCGAGGTCATCAGGATCGGACGCAGGCGCAGGCGCGAAGCTTCCAGCGCGGCATCGACGATGCTGCGGCCATGGTCTTCCAGTTCGCGGGCGAATTCCACGATCAGGATCGCGTTCTTCGAGGCCAGTCCCACCAGCACGAACAGGGCGATCTGGGTGAAGATGTTGTTGTCGCCACCGGAGAGCTTGACGCCCACCAGCGCGCACAGGATCGACATCGGCACGATCAGGATCACCGCCAGCGGCAGGGTCCAGCTTTCGTACTGGGCGGCCAGCACCAGGAACACCAGCAGCACGCACAGCGGGAACACGTAGATCATGGTGTTACCGGCCAGTTCTTCCTGGTAGGTCAGCTCGGTCCACTCGTAGGCGATCCCTTTCGGCAGCGTTTCCTTGGCCAGCTGCTCCATGATGGCCTGGGCCTGGCCCGAGGACACGCCCGGCGCCGGACCGCCGTTGATGTCGGCCGCCACGTAGTTGTTGTAGCGCTGGACGCGGTCCGGGCCATAGCTGTCCTTCAGCTGCATCAGGGACGACAGTGGGATCATCTCGCCCTTGTCGTTGCGGACCTTCAGCTGGGCGATCTGCTCCGGCTGCGAGCGGAACTGCGCATCGGCCTGCACCCGCACCTGGTAGGTGCGGCCGAACTGGTTGAAGTCGTTCACGTACAGCGAGCCCAGGTTCACCTGCAGGGTCTGGTAGATGGTCGACAGCGGCACGCCGAGCTGCTTGGCCTTGACGCGGTCGACGTCCGCGAACAGCTGCGGCACGTTGATCTGGTAGCTCGAGAACACGCCCGCCAGTTCCGGCGTGCCCCAGGCCTTGGCTTGCAGCGCCTGCGTAGCCTTGTACAGTTCATCGTGGCCGAGGTTGCCGCGGTCTTCCAGCATCAGCTTGAAGCCGCCGGTGGTGCCCAGGCCGTTCACCGGAGGCGGCGGCAGCACCATCACGAAGGCATCCTGCACGCTGCCCATGCGCTTGTTGATCTCGGCGGCGATGGCTTCGGCCGACTGCTCCGGCTTGCCCTTGCGCTCGCTGAACGGCTTCAGCCCGGTGAACACGATGCCGGCGTTCGGCGCATTGGTGAAGCCGTTGATCGACAGGCCCGGGAAGGCGATCGAGGATTCCACGCCAGGGATTTCCTTGGCGATGGCCGACATCTTGCGGATCACTTCATCGGTGCGGTCCAGCGAGGCGGCGTCCGGCAACTGGGCGAAACCGATCAGGTAACCCTTGTCCTGGGCCGGCACGAAGCCCGGCGGCACGACCTTGAACATGAACACCGCGGCAATGCCCAGCGCCAGGTAGACGCCCAGCGTCGCGGCCTTCCGGCGCAGGACGGTCTTCACGCCGCCTTCGTAGCTGTGCGAGGCACGGCCGAAGAAGCGGTTGAAGGCGGCGAAGAAGCGGCCCAGCACCCGGTCCATGGCGCGGGTCAGGCGGTCCTTCGGCGCGTCGTGGGCTTTCAGGAGCGCGGCGGACATGGCCGGCGCCAGCGTCAAGGAAACGAAGGCCGAGATCACGGTCGAGATCGCGATGGTCAGGGCGAACTGGCGGTAGAACTGGCCGGTCAGGCCGGACACGAAAGCGATCGGCACGAACACGGCGCACAGCACCAGGGCGATCGCGATGATCGGACCCGACACTTCCTTCATGGCCTGGATGGTCGCGTCATGCGGCGACAGGCCGTTGCCGATGTTGCGCTCGACGTTTTCCACCACCACGATGGCGTCGTCGACCACGATACCGATGGCCAGCACCAGCCCGAACAGCGACAGCGTGTTGATCGAGAAGCCGAACATCAGCATCACGGCAAAGGTGCCGACCACCGACACCGGCACTGCCAGCAATGGGATGATCGAAGCGCGCCAGGTCTGCAGGAACACGATCACGACCAGGGCCACCAGCACCACGGCTTCCAGCAGGGTCTTGATGACCGAGTCGATCGACTCGCGCACGAACTGGGTCGGGTCGTACACGATGCTGTACTCGACGCCTTCCGGGAAGTCCTTCGAAAGCGCTTCCATCGTGGCGCGCACATCCGTAGACAGCTGCAGCGCATTGGCATTCGGCGCCTCGAAGATCGGGATCGCCACCGCCGACTTGTTGTTCAGCAGCGAGCGCAGCGCGTAGGAGCTGGAGCCCATCTCGAGGCGCGCCACGTCCTTCAGGCGCGTGACCGCGCCATCCTCGCCGGCCTTGACCACGATGTCGCCGAATTCCTCGACGCTCGATAAGCGCCCCTGGGTATTGACGGTCAGCTGGAAGTCCGCATCCTTGCTCGGCCCCTGGCCCACCACGCCGGCCGCGACCTGCACGTTCTGCTCGCGGATGCTGGCCACGACGTCGCCGGCAGTCAGGTTGCGTGCGGCGACTTTCTGCGGATCGAGCCAGACGCGCATGGCGTAGTCGCCCGAGCCGAACAGCTGGACCTCGCCCATGCCGTTCAGGCGCGCCAGCTGGTCCTTGATGTTCAGCACCGCGTAGTTGCGCAGGTACAGGTCGTCGTAGCGGCCATCCGGCGAATTCAGGTGCACCACCATGGTCAGGTTGGGCGAACTCTTCACCGTGGTGACGCCGATCTGGCGCACCTCCTCGGGCAGGCGCGGCAGCGCGCGCTGGACGCGGTTCTGCACCTGGCTCTCGGCGCGGTCGATGTCGGTGCCGATCGCGAAGGTCAGGGTCAGGGCCAGGGCGCCGTCCGAGGTGTTCTGGGAGCTCATGTAGAGCATGTCCTCGATGCCGTTGATCTGCTCTTCCAGCGGCGCGGCCACGGTTTCGGCGATCACCTTCGGGTTCGCGCCCGGGTACTGGGCGCGCACCACCACCGACGGCGGCACCACCTCGGGATACTCGGACACCGGCAGCTGGAAGATCGAGATCAGGCCGCCCACGAAGACGATCACCGACAGCACGACCGCGAAGATCGGCTTGTCGACGAAGAAGCGGGAGAAGTTCATGGTCTTACTCCTTGGCGGTATTCAGGGCCAGCTTGGCGTCTGCCTTGGCAGCAAGCTGGGCATCCATCGGCACGATCTGGGGAGCGACCGGAGCGCCGGGGCGCACGCGCTGCAGGCCGTTGACGACGATCTTCTCGCCGGCCTTCAGGCCCGAGCGCACCACGCGCATGCCGTCGACCACCGGGCCGAGGGTAACCGGGCGGTACTCGGCCTTGCCGTCGCTGCCCACCACGACCACGAACTTGCGGCTCTGGTCGGTGCCGACCGCGCGGTCGGTGATCACGACGGCCTTGCCGGCCTCGCCGCTGCCCACCTGCACGCGGGCGAACAGGCCGGGCGCCAGGGCGCCGTCCTTGTTGGCAAGCGTGGCGCGCATGCGCACGCTGCCGGTACGGGCGTCGAGCTGGTTGTCGACGAATTCGAGCTTGCCCTCATGCGGGAAGCCCTCTTCGTTGGCCAGGCCAACCCTCACCACCGCTTCCTTGTCACGCTGGGCGCCGACGCGCAGGTAGGTCTGTTCGTCGCCGTCGAAGCTGGCGTAGATGCGCTCCAGCGAAACCACCGAGGTCAGCACCGCGCTGGCATCGACCAGGTTGCCGAGGGTGATCTCGGCCTTCGACACGCGGCCGTCGATCGGCGCCGTGACGCGGGTATAGGCCAGGTTCAGGCGCGCCGCCTCGTACTGGGCCTGGGCGGCCCTGGCGTTGGCGTCGAGTTCCTTCTGGGCGGCGGCCTTTTCGTCGAACTCGCGCTGGGCGATGGCCTTATCAAGCAGCAGGCGCTCGGCGCGCTGCAGTTCCAGGCGCGCCAGGTCGGCTCTGGCGCGGGCCGCGCTGGCGGCCGCGCCGGCGCGGTCGGCTTCGGCCTGGTAAGGGCGCGGGTCGATCACGAACAACACCTCGCCTTTCTTCACTTCGGCACCCGGCTTGAAATTGACAGCGGTGATGTAGCCGCTGACGCGCGAGCGGATCTCGACCTCTTCCACGGCTTCCAGGCGGCCCGAGAATTCCTGGGTTTCAAGCACCGGCTTTTCGATGACGACCGCGGCGGAAACCGGCGGTGCAGCGGGCGCCGCCGCCGCTGCGCCGTCCTGGCTATTGGCGTCCGCGCAGCCGGCGAGCACCGCTGCCATGCCCGCGGCCGCCAGCAGTGCGACGAGTGTTTTCACCTTGCCCATGCTTTGTTGGTTATTCATGATCAACCTTTCTTATTGAAGAGACAAAAACTTCCCTGTCCGTAGCCGGGTACGAGCCGGATGCGGGGAAAAAGAGGGCCTGTCCACGCCCGCAGGCGTGGATGCCGAATTCCTTACTGGTATGGAGGCCGCGCGCTCAGCGCGGCGGGAGCGCTGGCGTCAACAGCGCACGGTGCGCAGGTGGTGCATGTTCATGGCTCACCTCTTTCGTTAGACGGTTCCCTCACGTCGCCGCAGCGACGAATTTTTGGGAAAAAACGGGCCTCCCTCGTGCGCGCGGCACGTGGTTTTTGGGAAGGCAGTGGATGGTTAGCTCTGGCGCTGGCTGGTCAGCGGTCCAGTCCCGCAAGGAAGGTGGCGATCTCGCCGAGCGCGTGCGCCTCGCACGCACATTCATTGCGCCCGTCGGGTTCCTGCAGGGGGGCCGGCGGCATGCGCCGCACCGTGGTGCGCACGCCGGCGTTGATCAGTTTGGCGCCGTATTGTTCGGCCTCGTCGCACAATGGATCGTCCTCGGCAGAGAGGATCAGGGCCGGCGGCAGGTTCTTCAGCCGGGTCGAGCGCAGCGGCGAGGCATACGGATGCGCGCGGTCGGCGGCATGCGGCAGGTAGCCGCGATAGGCGGCGGCACAGTCGCTGGTGAGCTTTTCGCGGTCCGGGCACTGGTTCATCTGGCGCATCGAGCAGGTGGACAGGCCCGGGTCGAGCATCGGCATGATCAGGATCTGGCCGGCCAGCTTGGGCGCGGCGCGGTCGCGCGCCATCAGGGCGCAGACGGCGGCCAGGTTGGCGCCTGCCTCGATGCCCATCACCACCAGCTTCTTGCCGGACCAGCCGAGCTTCGCCTTGTGCTTGGTGGTCCAGAGCAGCACCGCGTGCGCATCTTCGACCGCGGCCGGGAAAGGCTGCACTGTCGCCAGCGTGTAGTTCGATGCCAGCACCGCGCGCTCTTCGTTGCACTCGGCAAGTTTGCGCAGGATCCCGTCCGCCTCCTGCAGGTCGCCCGACACGAAGCCGCCGCCGTGGAAGAACACGACGAGCGTGTCGCGCTTGGCGGGCGTGCCTGCGGTGTACAGGCGCGCGGCAAGCGCTCCCTGTGCGCCGGCCACTTCCAGCTCGCGCACGTCCACGCTGGCCGTGGCGGCTTCTTCGCGTTCGAGTACCGCGCTCATTGGCGGCCTCCTTCCGGCGCCGCGGCCCAGCGGCCCGATTCGCCTTCCGGGCATGCGTCGCAATCCAGTTCCAGCTGCATCGAGAGTGCCTTCAGGCCGCGCGCTTCCGCGCCGGCAGCCTGCGAATAGGCGTCGGTCCCCAGCAGGCCTGCCAGCGCTACCCCGCTCAGGGTCACTGCTACCGTGGTGAAGATTCCGTCCCGCATGCTCATGGCCAACTCCGTTTGTGTTTACATTTTGTTGCGATGCACACACTATAGTCTTCAACTACAATCGGATAAAGATGTCAATAACGAATTGATTGTTCAGATTGCCGAACAATCGGCCAAATCAGGAAGGTGAGATCCTCATGAACAAGCTCCAGGCCATGGAAGTTTTCATCCAGGTGGTCGACTGCGGCAGCTTCACCAAGGCGGCGGAGATGCTGAACTTGCCCAAGGCGACGGTCTCGACGCTGGTGCAGACACTGGAATCGACCTTGTCGGTCAAGCTGCTGCACCGCACGACGCGCCAGGTGATGATCACCTCGGACGGCGCAGCCTACTACGAACGCTGCGTGCAGATCCTGTCGGACGTGCGCGATGCCGAGGAATCGCTGTCGCGCCACCGGCTGAGCCCGAGCGGGCGGCTGCGCATTGATACCCCCACCGGCCTGGCCTCGGAAATCCTGATTCCCGCCCTCCCCGCTTTTTTCGAACGCTACCCGGACATCACGCTCGAACTCGGCAGCACCGACCGCCCGGTCGACCTGGTCGAGGAAGGGGTGGACTGCGCAGTGCGCGGCGGCGAGCTGGTGGACTCGAACCTGATCGCGCGCCGCATCGGTGTGATCAACTTCGTCACCGCTGCCTCGCCCGCCTACATCGAACGCTACGGCAAGCCGGAGCATCCGCGCGACCTGGATCGTCACCGCTGCGTCAACTACTTCTCGGCCAAGACCGGCAAGATCTCGAAATGGGACTTCACCCGCGACGGCGAGCGCATCGAGGTGACGCTTCCCGGCTCGATCGCCCTGAACGACTCGAACGCCTATGTGCAGGCGGGATTGGCGGGACTGGGCGTCATCATGATGACAGACTACCTGCTGACGCAGCACATTGCCGCCGGCCGCATGGTGCAGGTGCTGCCCGAGTGGAGCAGCGACGCGCTGCCGGTGCACGTGGTCTACCCGCAGAACCGCCACCTGTCGGCCAAGGTGCGCGTGTTCGTCGAATGGATTTCCGAGCTGTTCGCGGGGCACCCGAACCTGCGCCTGCAGGCGCCGCGGCCCAGCGTTCAACAGGAGCTGGAGACGGTGTAGAATCGGCCGAAACAATAGAACCACCGGAGACAAGCATGGACCACAGCGCATCCCCCCGCAACATCGACGTCCTGCTGGCGCGCTACGCCGAAAGCCACCGCAACCACACCAACGAGATCATCCACTTCGTGTGCATCCCGCTGATCGTCCTGAGTTTGCTCGGCATCCTGTGGGCGATCCACCCGGTGGTGGCGATCGCGGCGACGCTCGCCTCGCTCTACTACTACACCAGGCTGTCGCGCGGGTTCGCCCTCGGCATGGGCGTCATGAGCGCCGTGATGCTCGGACTCCTGGCGCTGATGCCGGACATGACCGTGCTGCCGGTGTCGATCGCGATCTTCGTGGTGGCCTGGATCGGGCAGTTCGTCGGCCACAAGATCGAGGGCAAGAAGCCGTCCTTCTTCGAAGACCTGCGCTTCCTGCTGATTGGGCCGCTGTTCGTGCTGTTCTTCCTGTACCGCCGCATGAATCTCGCGTATTAGCGCGTATTCATTCAACCTGCAAGAACGCGCGGGAGCACGTATACTCGCGCGATGCCCTCTTCCGTCCTCTTCACCGTCGCCTCCCTGATCTGGGGCTCGACCTTCTTCGCCATCACCCTGCAGCTGGGCGAAGCGCCGCCCGCCGTCTCGGTGGCCTACCGATTCTTCCTGGCCGCGGCCACCCTGTTCCTCATCTGCCTGGCGCGCCGCGACAGCCTGCGCCTGCCGCTGCGTACCCACGGCTGGATGGCGCTGCAGGGCGTGCTCACCTTCTGCATCTCCTACCTGTGCACCTATCAATCCGAGCAGTACGTGGTCTCGGGCCTGGTGGCGGTGGTGTTCGCGCTGATGGTGTTCTGGACGCCGCTGCTGAGCAGCCTGTTCTTCGGCACCGGCATCAGCCGCCGCACCGTCGCCTGCGGCGTGGTCGCGATCGCCGGCGTCGCCCTGCTGTTCTGGCATTCGATCGGCACCGCCTGGCGCGACTTCCAGGCCGGGGGTAGCCCCGCATTCATCGCCGGCGTGATCCTCGCCCTGGCTGCCACCATCGCCAGTTCGGCCGGCAGCATCGTCGTCACCAAGGTGAAGGAACAATGCGAAAACCTGCCCCTGACCATGGCCTGGTCGATGCTGTGGGGCGCGTCGCTGGTGACCGTGTGGTCGCTGGCGCATGGCGACCGCTTCGTCATCCCGAGCAGCCCGACCTACTGGGCCGGCCTGGTCTACCTGTCCATCTTCGGCTCGGTCATCGCCTTCTTCGCCTACTTCACCCTGATCGGGCGCATCGGCGCGCAGAAGACCGTCTACATCGGCGTGATCACGCCGGTGCTGTCGGTGCTGCTGTCGATCAAGCTCGAAGGCTACCGTCCCGGCCCCGTCGAATTCGCCGGCATGGTCCTGTGCCTGGCCAGCGTGGCCTGGGCCCTGCGCGCACCCGCGGCCAAACCCGTGCAATCCGCAAACCTGAACAATCCACTCGAAACGCCATGAGCACCACTTTCTCCATCCGTCCCGCCCAACCCACCGACGTTACCCACATCCATTCCATGATCGTGGAGCTGGCCGTGTTCGAGAAACTCGAACACCTGGTGGTCGCCACCGAAGACCTGCTGCACGAGGGCCTGTTCGGCAGTCGCCCCTCGTGCGAAGCCATCATCGGCGAGGAGGACGGCGAAGTGGTCTGCTTCGCGCTGTTCTTCCATAACTTCTCGACCTTCTTGACCAAAAAGGGGCTCTACCTGGAAGACCTCTACGTACGCCAGTCGCACCGTGGCAAGGGCTATGGCACCAGGATGCTGACCCGCCTCGCGCAGATCGCGGTCGAGCGCAATTGCGGCCGCTTCGAATGGTCGGTGCTGGACTGGAACGCACCTGCGATCCGGTTCTACCAGCAGATGGGCGCCGACATCCTGCCCGACTGGCGCATTTGCCGCGTCACCGGCGACACCCTCACCGCATTAGCGGAACGCCGCGCATAAAGAAAAACCCACGGGGCCGTGAGGCGCCGTGGGCGAACCCATTTTGTCAAATGGGGAGGGGAGATGGTGAATCACACGCTTGCACTATAAACGTGGATTCTTAATATTCAATTAGGCTTTACATCCGGTTACCCTTGTTACCAAACCGGTTTTTGCTGCCGTTGAACTGATCATTCCCGAGCTGGAATTTGATGGTTTGATGAAGGTCAAGCACACTCTATTCAAGAGGGCAGTGCTTGTGCATGCGTAACGGATAAGGCTTGCCCTGTCTCCGTATGTTCACATGCTGATGTGCGCAGCACGCAAGACACCGCCGTTGACGACGCTGCGGCAAGGGTTCGACCCCATGGCATAGGCCAGGTCGGCCGGGCGGGCAATGTCCCACAGGGCCAGGTCGGCCCGCTTCCCCACTTCCAGCGATCCGATATTCTCGTGCAGGCCAAGGGCGCGTGCGGCGTGGATGGTGGCGCCCAGCAAGGCTTCCTGCGGCGTCAGGCGCCACAGGGTGCAGGCCATGTTCATGGCCAGCAGCAGGGAGGTCATCGGCGAGGTGCCGGGGTTGCAGTCGGTGGCGACCGCCATCGCCACCTTCGCTTCGCGCAGCGCCGCGATCGGCGGCTGCATCGTCTCGCGCAGGAAGTAGTAGGCGCCCGGCAGCAGCACCGCCACCGTGCCGGCGCGCGCCATTGCGTCGATGCCGGCCTGGCTCAGGTATTCGAGGTGATCGGCCGACAAGCCTCCATGGCGCGCCACCAGCTCGGCGCCCTGCTGGTCGGACAGCTGTTCGGCATGCAGCTTGACCGGCAAACCGAGCGCCCGCGCAGCGAGGAAGATGCGCTCGGTCTGCGCATGGGTAAAACCGATCCGTTCACAGAAGGCGTCCACCGCGTCGACCAGCCCTTCCTGCGCCAGTTGCGGCAGCATGCGTTCGCATACTTCAGTCACGTAATCGTCGGCCCGGCCCGCGAATTCCGGCGGCAGCGCATGGGCGCCGAGGAAGGTGGTGGCCACCCGCACCGGCAGTCGCTCGGCCACTTCGCGCGCGGCGCGCAGCATGCGCGCCTCGGCGTCCAGCGCCAGGCCGTAGCCCGACTTGATCTCGAGCGTCGTCACACCCTCGGACAGCAGCCTGGCCACGCGCGGCAGGCTTTGCGCCAGCAGCGTCTCGACGTCGGCGTCGCGCGTGGCGCGCACGGTGGACATGATGCCTCCGCCCTGGCGCGCGATGTCCTCGTAGCTGGCGCCGTTCAGGCGCGCCTCCCATTCCTTGCTGCGGTTGCCGGCGTGGACGATGTGGGTGTGGCAGTCGACCAGACCCGGCGTCATCCAGGCGCCGCCGCAGTCGTGTTCCGCGCTTGCCGCCGGCGCATCACGGCGCGCGCCGAGCCAGGCGATGCAGCCATCCTTCACGGCCAGTGCGGCGTCAGGCATCTCGCCGTAGCCATCTACCATCGTGGCCAGATTCACGTTGGTGAACAGCAGGTCTACAGCGTCACTCATAGCTTTCTTCGTCTTCTTCCTCGTGGTACCAGACGTCCACGATGTAGATCATGCCCTGCCCCGCTTCGAGACGCCAAGTCGAGCCGGGCTCCAGCACTACCGCGTCGTAGCGCACCATGCCGATACGCTCCTTTTCGTTGCGCAGCTCGAGGGCGTCGCCCTCCGCCAGGAACAGCACGGTCACGTCGGCGCGCGCCACGAATGTGGACGAATCGCCCGACAGCCGGCGCCGGCCGAAGGTGTGGTAGCAGCGTTCGCTGCGCGTCATGGCATTGAAGTCGGTGCTGCCGCCGCGGCTGAGTTTCGCGATGACCTGCGAGCTGCCGTCGAAGGCCACCACCGGCTCGGTATCGGTCACCAGGGTCGGCTCGCCGTCGATTTCCAGCGTCATGCCGTGGCCCTCGACCAGGGCCAGCGTCCGGTCCACGCCGGGGAAAGCCGAGAAGGCGCCATCCTTCTCGATGGTGGCCAGGCTCACGCGCCAGTCGAAGTCCTCGAAGCCGGAGTCCGGCGGCCCGATGGCGATTTCGGTCGTGCTGCCGCCGCTGTTTTTCCACGGCACCGGCGACAGTCCAGCGAATGGGATCAGTACGGTCATTGGCTCACCTCGCGCAATTCATTCAGGGCCTGGCGGTAACGCTGCGTGACTGCCTCCTGCGCCACGTGGCGTCCGCCCTGCACCACCCAGCGCCCGCCGCACAGCACGTCGCGCACCAGGTTGTCGTTACCGCAGAACAGGAAGCGGCCGAGCACGTCCTCGTCCCCCACGCCGTCCAGGTTCGGATGGCTCCCGTCCAGCACCAGCAGGTCGGCGCGCAGGCCTTGCGCGAGCGCGCCCACCTTGCGGCCGGCCGCCTGGGCGCCGCCGCGCAAGGCAGTCTGCCACAAGTACTGGCCGACGTCGCGCTGTTGACGTGTGAACGCAATATTGCGGCGCTGGTGGACCAGGCGCTGGCCGTATTCCAGCCAGCGCAGCTCCTCGACCGGGCTTTGCGATACGTGGCTGTCGCTGCCGATGCCGAAGCGGCCGCCCAGCTCGATGTAGGTCTGCAGCGGGAACAGGCCGTCCCCGAGGTTGGCTTCGGTGGTCGGGCACAGGCCGGCGACGGCGCCGCTCTGCGCGATCGCCGCCACCTCGGCATCGTTCAGGTGGGTCGCGTGCACCAGGCACCAGCGTTCGTCGAGCCCGACCTGCTCCACCAGGTACTCGACCGGACGCCGGCCGCTGAAGGCGATGCTCTGCTCGACCTCGGGCATCTGCTCGGCGATGTGGATGTGCAGCGGGCGTCCATCCGGCAGGCCGGCCGCCAGCTCGCGCACCTGCGCGATGCTGGCCGCGCGCAGCGAATGCGGCGCGGCGCCGACTTCCAGCTGGCCGCCGCGCAGGGGTTGCAGCGCCTCGACGATCCTGAGGATATCGTCGACGCCGGTGCGGAAGCGCCGCTGCTCGGGGCGCAACGGCTGCTCGCCGAAGCCGGCATGGCTGTACAGCACCGGCAGCAGGGTCAGGCCCATGCCGGTGGCCTGGCCGGCGGCAGCCACACGCTCGGCGGTTTCGGCCGGTCGTGCATAGGCTTCGCCATCCGGCCCCCGCTGCAGGTAGTGGAACTCGCACAGCGAGGTATAGCCATGGCGCAGGCATTCCACGAACAGCTGGGCGGCGATAGCCTCGATCTGCTCGGGCGTGATGCGGGCGGCGAAGCGGTACATCAGGTCGCGCCAGGTCCAGAAGCTGTCCGGACCCTCGCCGGCACGCTCGGTCAGCCCGCCCAGCGCGCGCTGGAAGGCGTGCGAGTGCAGGTTGACCATGCCCGGCAGGACGTAGTCGGCGCGCGCCACGCCCAGGGGCGGCGCGGCCTGCGCGTCGACGCGGGTCAGGTCGCCCTGCGCATCCCATTCGAGCAGCACGTCGCGCTGCCAGCCGTCCGGCAGCAGCGCATGGCGGGCGAACAGGGCTCTCATGCGCGCACCCACGTCAGCGCGGCGCCGATCATGTCCTTCAACAGCGGCTGGACCTCTCCCGCAACATCAGGACGATACTCGAACGGGGCTTGTTCGTTCATGTACAGGCACTGGCACATCTCGAGCTGGATCGCGTGCACGCCCTGCTCCGGCTGGCCGTACTTGCGGGTGATGTGGCCGCCCTTGAAGCGGCCGTTGACCGCGATGCTGAAGCGGTCCTGGGCGCGGGCGACGCCCACCACGGCCTGTTCCAGGCCCGGGGCGCAGGACGTACCGTCGGCGGTACCGAAATTCAGGTCCGGCAGGCGGCCTTCGAAGAAGCGCGGCACGACCGAAGCGATCGAATGTGCGTCCCACAGCACCACGCTGCCGAATTCACGTTTCAGCCGGTCCAGCTCCGCGCGCAACTGCTCGTGGTAGGGCATCCAGTAGCGCCCCAGGCGGCGCCGCACCTCGGCTTCGTCCGGCGTCTTGCCCGGCAGGTAGAGGCTCTCGCGGCCGAAGGTGTCGACCGGGCACAGCCCCGTGGTGTCCATCCCGGGATACAGGTTGGTGTTCTCGGGTGGGCGGTTCAGGTCGATCAGGTAGCGCGACCAGCGCGCCGAGATGGTCGACACTTTCAACTCTTCCAGGAAGCCGTACAGTTCCGGCAGGTGCCAGTCGGTGTCCGCGCGCGCCGTGGCGCAGGGCGCCATGCTGCCTGCGACTTCGTCCGGGATGTCGGTGCCCGCATGGGGCATCGACACGAGCATGGGGAGCCTGCCTGCCTTGAACCGGAAATCCATTGCCTCTCCTGATAGGGATGTTTTAGGGGTGCAGTACGGTGAACAGTTCCTTGCACGAGGCCGACAGCTCGCCGTTCACGACCATCAGGCGCGCGGCCTCGATGTCCGGGGCGAAGAAGCGGTCGGCATCGTACGGGGCGACACGCGCGCGCAGCTGGGCGTGCACGTGTTCGAGGTGCTCGGAGCTCTTCAAGGGGCGGTGGAACTCGATGCCCTGCGCCGCCGCCAGCAGCTCGATGCCCACGATCACGGAGGTATTGTGCGCCATCTGGTCCAGGCGGCGCGCCGCGAAGGTGGCCATGCTGACGTGGTCTTCCTGGTTGGCCGAGGTCGGCAGGCTGTCGACGCTGGCCGGATGGGCCAGCGACTTGTTTTCCGATGCCAGCGCGGCGGCGGTGACGTGGGCGATCATGAAGCCCGAGTTCAGGCCCGGTTCCTTCACCAGGAAGGCCGGCAGGCCGGACAGGTTGGCGTCGATCAGCAGCGCGATGCGGCGTTCCGACAACGCGCCGACTTCGGCGATGGCCAGCGCCAGCGTGTCGGCGGCAAAGGCCACCGGCTCGGCGTGGAAGTTACCGCCTGAGATGATCGCACCATCGTCAGGGAACAGCAGCGGATTGTCGGTGACGGCATTCGCTTCGATCAGCAGGGTGCGGCCGGCATTGGCGATCAGGTCCATCGCCGCGCCCATCACCTGCGGCTGGCAGCGCAGGCTGTACGGGTCCTGCACGCGCTCGTCGCCCACCAGGTGCGAGGCGCGGATGGCGCTGCCCGCCACCAGCTCGCGGTAGATGGCGGCTGCCGCGATCTGGCCCGGCTGGCCGCGCACCGCGTGGATGCGTGGGTCGAAGGGCGCGTCGCTGCCGCGCGCGGCGTCGACCGACAGGGCGCCGGCCACCATGCCCGCTTCCAGCACGCGCTCGGCCATGAACAGGCCGTGCAGGGCCAGCGCGGTCGAGACCTGGGTGCCATTGATCAGGGCCAGGCCCTCTTTCGCCGCCAGGGTCACCGGCTCGATGCCGGCGGCGCCCAGCGCCTGCTTGGCATCCATCAGTTCGCCTTTATAGCGCACCGGGCCGACGCCCAGCATGGCGAGGGTCATGTGCGCCAGCGGCGCCAGGTCGCCCGAGGCGCCGACCGAGCCCTGCGAGGGAATCGCCGGCATGATGCCCGCGTTGTACAGGGCGATCAGGGTCTCGATGATCAGGGGGCGCACGCCGGAATAGCCGCGCGCCAGGCTGCCGATCTTGGTCAGCACGATCAGGCGCACGATGTTGTCGGCGATGAGTTCGCCGGTGCCGACCGCATGCGACAGGATCAGGTTGCGCTGCAGCGTCGCCAAGTGGTCGTTCGGGATGTGGGCCCTGGCCAGGATGCCGAAGCCGGTGTTGATGCCGTAGGCCGGGTCGCCCTTGGCGGTGATTTGCTGGACCAGGGCGCAGGAGGCGTTGACGGCCTGCCAGGCTTCGGGCGCGAGGCTCAGCGGCACGTGGGCGGCCCAGACGGCGCGCAGGTCGGCCAGGCGCAGTTCGCCCGGTTGCAGGGTCAGGTGGTGATGCGAGTCGTTCATGGTGTACTGCCTTACTTGATCATTGGGAGATTCAGGCCATTGCGCTTGGCCGTCTCGATTGCGCTTTCATAGCCGGCGTCGGCGTGACGCATCACGCCCGAGCCGCTGTCGTTGACCAGCACGCGCGCCAGTCGCTTGGCTGCCGCCTCGGTACCGTCGGCCACGATGACCACGCCCGAGTGCTGCGAATAGCCCATGCCCACGCCGCCGCCATGGTGCAGCGAGACCCAGGTGGCGCCGCCGGCCGTGTTCAGCAGGGCGTTCAGCAGCGGCCAGTCGGACACCGCGTCGGTACCGTCGCGCATGGCTTCGGTCTCGCGGTTCGGGCTCGCCACCGAGCCGGTGTCGAGGTGGTCGCGGCCGATCACGATCGGCGCCTTCAGTTCGCCGGTGCGCACCATCTCGTTGAAGGCCAGGCCGGCCAGGTGGCGCTCGCCCAGGCCGAGCCAGCAGATGCGCGCCGGCAGGCCCTGGAAGGCGATGCGTTCGCGCGCCATGTCGAGCCAGCGGTGCACGCGTGCGTGCTGCGGGAACAGTTCCTTGATCTTGGCGTCCGTTTTATAGATGTCTTCCGGGTCGCCCGACAGCGCCACCCAGCGGAACGGGCCACGGCCTTCGCAGAACTGGGGACGGATGTAGGCCGGCACGAAGCCCGGGAAATCGAAGGCGTCCGCGACGCCCTCGTCCTTGGCCACCTGGCGGATGTTGTTGCCGTAGTCGACGGCATACGAACCCATGGCCTTGAAGTCGAGGATGGCGCGCACGTGGGTGGCGCACGAGCTTGCTGCCGCCGCTTTCAGGCGCGCGTGCTGGGCCGGGTCCTGCTGGGCGGCCTTCCATTCTTCCACCGTCCAGCCGGAAGGCAGGTAGCCGTTGATCAGGTCGTGGGCCGAGGTCTGGTCGGTGACCAGATCCGGCACCAGGCCACCGGCGCGTGCACGCCGCACCAGTTCCGGCAGCACGTCGGCGGCATTGCCGAGCAGCCCGATGGAGACGGCCTCGCGCTTGGCGGTGTACTCCTTGATCATCGCCAGCGCCTCGTCGATATCGCGCGCCTGCTTGTCGAGGTAGCGGGTGCGCAGGCGGAAATCGATGCTGCTCTGCTGGCATTCGATGTTGAGCGAGACCGCACCGGCAAAGGTGGCGGCCAGCGGCTGGGCGCCGCCCATGCCGCCCAGGCCGGCCGTCAGGATCCAGCGGCCCGCCATGTCGCCGCCGAAGTGCTGGCGCCCGGCTTCGGCGAAGGTCTCGTAGGTGCCCTGCACGATGCCCTGGGTGCCGATGTAGATCCAGCTGCCGGCGGTCATCTGGCCGTACATGAACAGGCCCTTGCGGTCCAGTTCATTGAAGTGTTCCCAGTTGGCCCATTTCGGCACCAGGTTGGAGTTCGCCAGCAGCACGCGCGGGGCGTCCGCATGGGTGCGGAACACGCCGACCGGCTTGCCGGACTGGATCAGCAGGGTCTGGTCGTCTTCCAGCTCGCGCAGCGAGGCGAGGATCTGGTCATAGCATTCCCAGTTGCGCGCGGCGCGCCCGATGCCGCCGTAGACCACCAGTGCCTGCGGGTTCTCGGCCACCTCGTTGTCGAGGTTGTTCTGGATCATGCGGTAGGCGGCTTCGGTCAGCCAGCTCTTGCAGGAGAGTTCGCTGCCGCGCGGGGCGCGGATGACGCGGGTGGGGTCGAAGCGGGGGTCGTGGGGCATCGGTGAGTTCATGGCGGCTCCTGGGTTGGAAATGGCGCGCGTTGTGTCGCGCGCGCCACGTGCAGCAATGAGTCTAGGTTGTCTATACAACCAAGTCAATCCATTTTGTCACGCCCCTTGCCGATTATTTTTTGAACACCTGGCGACCGCCCACCCAGGTCTCCAGCACGCCGGTCTTGAAGATGTCGTAAGTCGGCATGCGGAACAGGTCGCGGTCGATCACGATGAAGTCGGCGTGCTTGCCCGGCTCCAGCGAACCCAGGCTGTTTTCCTGGTGTCCGGCATAGGCCGCATCCAGGGTGAAGCAGCGGAAGGCTTCTTTCAGCGACATCGCCTGGTTCGGATACCAGCCGGCCACCGGCTGCCCGGCATGGTCCATGCGGGTGACGGCGGCGTGGATGCCGAAGAAGGGGTTCGGCGATTCCACCGGGAAGTCCGAGCCGCAGGCGATGCGCGAGCCCTGGTGCAGGAAGCTGCGCCAGGCGTAGGCGCCCTTGATGCGTTCCGGGCCGACGCGGGTCTCGGCCATGTTCTTGTCCGAGGTGGCGTGGGTCGGTTGCATCGACGGGATGATGCCGAGCGACTTGAAGCGCGGGATGTCGTCCAGGGTCACAACCTGGGCGTGCTCGATGCGGTGGCGCTGCGCGCCGCTCTTCGTCGCGGCCAGCTCCTTCTTGTAGATGTCGAGGATCTGCTTGTTGCCGGCGTCGCCAATGGCGTGCACATTGACCTGGTAGCCCTTGCGCATGGCCTTGGTCATCATGGCATCCATCTGCGCGGTCTTGAAGAACAGCAGGCCGTGCGAATGCGGCTCGTCGCTATAGGGCTTGAGCAGGGCCGCGCCGCGGCTGCCCAGCGCGCCGTCCGAATACAGCTTGACCGAGCGCAGCGCGTACATGCCGTCGGCGTAGTCCTTCAGCGGGCCATTTTTTGCCAACTGGTCAAAATCTTCGCCGGTGCCGCCGATCATGGCGTACACGCGCGCGGTCAGCTTCTTCTTGTCCGCATAGTCGCGGTACAGGCGATCTTCCGCCACGCCGATGCCGGCGTCGTGCACGGCCGTCAGGCCCATGCGCGCGATCTCCTGCAGCGATTTATCCAGCATGACGCGCCCTTCCGCCTCGGTCTGGGCCGGCATGACCTTGGTCACCAGTTCCTGCGCCGCGTCGACCAGCACGCCGGTGGCTTCGCCATTCGCATCGCGCATGATCTTGCCGCCGGCCGGATCCGGCGTCGATTTCGTAATGCCGGCCAGCGCCAGCGTGCGGCTGTTGGCCCAGCCGGCGTGGCCGTCCACGCGCTCGAGCCAGACCGGGCGATCGGACACGACGGCGTCGAGTTCGGCGGCGGTCGGGAAGCGGCCCAGCTTCCAGTTCTCCTGATTCCAGCCGCGGCCGCGGATCCAGGCATGGTTCGCGTTGGCCTTGGCGTAGCCGGCAATCGCCTTGATGGCGCCGTCCAGCGAAGTGGTGCTCGCCAAGTCGAGCTGGGTCAGCTGCTGGCCCAGGCCGAACACGTGGCCGTGGGCGTCGATCAGGCCCGGCAGCACGGTGCGGCCCTGCATGTCCACCTGGCGTGCGCCTTTCGCCTTCGCCGTCACTTCGGCGTTGCTGCCCACCGCCGTGATGCGTCCCTTGTCGTCGAAGGCGAGCGCGCTGAACTGCACCAGGTCGCCCTTGGCGTTCAGGGTGTAGCCGTTGGCGTTGGTGATGACGGTGTCGGCGTGGGCCGACCCGAGGACGCCGAGGCCGGCGAGGACAAGGATGGAACTGAACAGCCGGGAAGACAGGGGGATCTGGCGCGCGCGCATGCTTATCTATTCTCCGTTTTTATGATGGTCTGCGCCTCGTGGGCGCAGCACGGAGAGTGTATAGAAAATCAAGGCACGGGCATAGCCGCTCTAGCCTGCATCGTGAAAGATGATTCCCAGGGTGTGCCGCAGGCCGCGCCGCAGCCGGCTGACGCCGTGGCGCATCGCCACCCGGTACACCCCGCGCGTGCCCTGCATCGGGCGCTGGTTGACCGCAAACACGACCGCATCGCCCTGCCCCAGCGGCACTACCTCGGCCCGCGACTGCATCCGCGGGCGCTGCTCCGTCAATACGAACTCGCCGCCCTCGAAGTCGACGCCGGGCCGCGACAGCAGCACCGCCACCTGCAGCGGGAACACCAGTTCGCCGTACAGGTCCTGGTGCAGGCAGTTGTAGTCGCCTTCGCGGTAGCGCAGCAGCAGCGGCGTGGGTTTGCACTGGCCGGCCGCGTGGCAGCGCGCCAGGTAGTCCGCATGCGCGGGCGGGAAGCGCGCTTCGACACCCAGCTGCGCATGCCAGCGGTTGGCGATGCCGGCCAGCGGCGGATACAGCGCGCTGCGCAAGGCGTCGAGCGGCGCCGGCAGCGGATAGGCGAAATACTGGTACTCGCCGCGCCCGAAGCCGTGCTGCTGCATCACGACGCGGCTGCGAAACAGCGCCGGCCGCTCGTACAAGGCGGCAGCGGCCTCGCAGTCCCGCGGCGCCAGCAGCCCGGGAATTACGGCGCAACCGAAGGCGTCCAGCTCTCCGGCCACGCGCTCCCAATCGATCTCCTTCACTGGCCCGCCTCACGGTCGAGCAGCGTGCGCTTGCGCTCGATCCCCCAGCGGTAGCCGGACAGGGCTCCGTCGGTACGCACCACGCGGTGGCAGGGAATCGCCACCGCCACCGGGTTGGCCGCGCAAGCCCCCGCGACGGCGCGTGCCGCCGTCGGCATGCCCAGGCGTTCGGCCAGTTCGCTGTAGCTGACCGTGGAGCCGGCGGGAACGGCGCGCAGCGCTTCCCACACGCGGCGCTGGAAGGCGGTGCCGCGCACGTCGAGCGGCAAATCGAGGCCAAGGCGCGGCGCCTCGACGAAGCCGATCACCTGGGCCACCGTGCGTTCGAACTCGGCTTCCGCGCCCCTGAGTTCGGCCTGCGGGAAACGTTCCTGCAGGTCGCGCACCAGCGGTTCCGGCTCGTCGCCGATCAGGATCGCGCAGATGCCGCGCTCCGTACTGGCCACCAGGATGGCGCCGAGCGAGCATTGCGCGACGGCGAAGCGGATGGTCTCGCCCTGCCCGCCCGCGCGGTAGCGGCCGGGCGTCATGCCCAGCAGCCCGGTACTGGCGTCGTAGAAGCGCCCGCTCGAGCCGAAGCCGGCTTCGTACAGGGCCTCGGTCACGCTGGGCGCCGCCCCCAGGCCCTGCTGCAGGCGTGCGCCGCGCCGCGCCGCCGCATAGGCTTTCGGCGTGACGCCGGTATGCGCCTTGAAGACGCGGTGGAAGTGAAAGCGGCTCATGCCCACCGCCTGCGCCAGGCTGCCGAGGTCAGGGGCGTCTTGCGCTTCGTCGATCAGGCGGCAGGCCTGCGCCACCGCGGCCGCCTGGCGCTGCGCCAGCGGCGGCTGGTCCGGCCGGCAGCGCAGGCAGGCGCGAAAGCCCGCGGCCTCGGCGTCAAGCGGGCTGGCATGAAAGGCGACGTTGGCGCGCAGCGCGCCGCGCGAGGGGCAGGAGGGCCGGCAGTACACGCCGGTGCTGCGCACGGAATAGGTGAACTGGCCGTCGGCGTCGCGGTCGCGGCGCTGCACGGCGGCCCAGCGCGCCTCGTCGGTATCAAAGATGCTGGTCATGGCGGTCATGATGAAGTCCCGGTTCGATAAGTATGGGGTCAGCCTAGCCGCCTGGCGGCCGCGGGGCACTCCGGGTATTGCTTTCGAATTGCGATGCTAGAATTTGGTGTCGGCGGCTGCATGCCGCTTCAAACCTTCCCGGAGAGTAGTTTGGAAGAACCGATCACGCAAGACAGCACCCCCATTTTCCAGCGCATCAAGGATTACCTGGTCGGCGAGATCGCCTCCGGCCGCTGGAAGGAAGGCGACCTGGTGCCCTCCGAGCAGGCGCTGGTGCGCCAGTTCGGCGTCTCGCGCATGACCGTCAACCGGGCGGTGCGCGAGCTCACCGCCGAGCAGGTGCTGACCCGGCGCCAGGGGTCCGGTACCTATGTCGCGCCGCAGAAGTACCAGGCCACCCTGGTCGAGATCCGCAACATCGCCGACGAGATCCGCGCGCGCGGCCGCGCCCACCGCAGCCACCTGCGCCTGCTGCGCGCCGAGATCGCCACCGACGAGCTGGCGGCCGAGTTCGAACTGGCGCCCGGCGCCACGCTCTACCATTCGATCATCGTCCACTTCGAGAACGACGTGCCGATCCAGGTCGAAGACCGCTGGGTCAACCCGGAATGCGCGCCGCGCTACCTGGACCAGGACTTCAGCGCCATCACCCCGAACGAGCACCTGATGGCGGCCGCGCCGCTGCAGGGCGCCAGCTACACCATCGAAGCCCAGCCGGCGCCGGGCGAGGTGGCGCCGATGCTGGCGATCGGCGCAGGCCAGCCCTGCCTGCTGCTGCACCGCCGTACCACCTCGGGCGGACGGGTCGCCTCGGTGGCCACGATGTGGCATCCTGGCCACTTGGCGCGCTTTACCGGCAGCGTTTGAGGCCGAAGCTGTTCAATATCTGCACGGAACTGGAAAAATTCGCCATAATGGCTCCCTTCCGAATGCCGCCCATCTTCCCCGCATGAAGCCGCCCTTTTCGCCCGCACCGCATGCGGCACCACGCCGCGTGCTGCTGCTCGACGACGACCGCTTCATGCTCGACGTGCTGCGCGAGATGCTCGACATGGTCGACGAGAATGGCGGCAGCGGCCGCTTCGACGTCCATGCCGAGTGCGACGCGCGGCGCGCGCTGGCGGTCCTGCCGCGCCATGCGCCGGATTTCCTGATCTGCGACCTGGCGATGCCGGAAATGGACGGCATCGAGTTCCTGCAGGCCGCGGCCGGCCAGGGATTCAGCGGCCGGGTGATCCTGGTGTCGGCGCTGGAAGACGGCGTGCGCGACGCCGCCACCGAGCTGGCGCGCGCCCTCGGGCTGCGGGTGGCGGGCGCCTTCCGCAAGCCGCTGGCGATCGAGCAGCTACGCCTTGCGGTGCAATGTTGAGATTTTGTACAAACCGGTCCACACTTTTTGAAAAAATGGGGTATTATTCGGCACATCCCCGCCTGACACCCCCTGCCGTTTTTCCATATTGAATTTTGCACACAGTGCCTCCACCATTGTGTAGCAGCTAATTATTTGATGAGAAGCGCGATGAGCAGTACGCGCAGGCCGGCGGGACCACGCCGGATCGGCACAGGCCGCCAGGCGTAACTTGATCCTTACCTCTTTTGAGGAACATATGAGCGAAAACATTAAACACATCACCGATGCAAACTTCGATGCCGAAGTGCTCAAGTCCGAGCAACCGGTCCTGGTCGACTTCTGGGCCGAGTGGTGCGGCCCGTGCAAGATGATTGCACCGATCCTGGAAGAAGTCGCCCAGCAGTACGCTGGCAAGCTGGTGGTGGCCAAGGTCGACGTCGACGCCAACCAGGCTGTACCGGCCCAGTTCGGCATCCGTGGCATCCCAACCCTGATCCTGTTCAAGAACGGCGAAGCGGCTGCGCAAAAAGTCGGCGCCATGGCCAAGGGCCAGCTGGTTCAGTTTATCGACAGCAATATCTGATACTGCTACCATGAGCGGCGGCAGCGCGCCCGCGCTGCCGTCATTGTCGGGAAGCAAACCGGCTCCGGTGCTTCCAACTTAATAAACCCACGTAGTTCCCTCCCCTACCTTTACTTTCCCGTCACGGGACACCCACACAAACATGCATTTATCTGAACTGAAGGCAATGCACGTCTCCGCGCTGCTGGAGATGGCAATCGGCCTCGACATCGACAACGCAGCCCGCCTGCGCAAACAGGAACTGATGTTCGCGATCCTGAAGAAGCGCGCCAAGCAGGGCGAACAGATCTTCGGCGACGGCGCCCTCGAAGTCCTGCCGGACGGCTTCGGCTTCCTGCGCTCGCCGGACGCCAGCTACATGGCCTCGACCGACGACATCTACATCTCGCCGTCGCAGATCCGCCGGTTCAACTTGCATACGGGTGACTCGATCGAAGGCGAAGTGCGTACGCCGAAGGACGGCGAGCGCTACTTCGCGCTGGTGAAGGTGGACAAGGTCAACGGCGAATCGCCGGAAGCCTCGAAGCACCGCATCCTGTTCGAAAACCTGACCCCGCTGCACCCGAACGAGCCGCTGCGCCTCGAGCGCGACATGAACGGCGCCGAGAACATCACCGGCCGTATCGTCGACCTGATCTCGCCGATCGGCAAGGGCCAGCGCGGCCTGCTGGTCGCTTCGCCGAAATCGGGCAAGTCGGTCATGCTGCAGCACATCGCCCACGCGATCACCGCCAACCACCCGGACGTGACCCTGATCGTCCTCCTGATCGACGAGCGTCCGGAAGAAGTGACCGAGATGCAGCGTTCGGTGCGCGGCGAAGTGGTCGCCTCGACCTTCGACGAACCGGCCACCCGCCACGTGCAGGTCGCCGAGATGGTGCTGGAAAAGGCCAAGCGCCTGGTCGAGATGAAGAAGGACGTCGTGATCCTGCTCGACTCGATCACCCGCCTGGCGCGCGCCTACAACACCGTGATCCCGGCCTCGGGCAAGGTGCTGACTGGTGGTGTCGACGCCAACGCCCTGCAGCGTCCGAAGCGTTTCTTCGGCGCGGCGCGTAACGTCGAGGAAGGCGGCTCGCTGACCATCGTCGCCACCGCCCTGATCGAGACCGGCTCGCGCATGGACGACGTCATCTACGAAGAATTCAAGGGTACCGGCAACATGGAAGTGCACCTCGAGCGCCGTCTGGCCGAGAAGCGCGTCTATCCGGCGATCAACCTGAACAAGTCGGGCACCCGCCGCGAGGAACTCTTGATCAAGCCGGACCAGCTGCAAAAAATCTGGATCCTGCGCAAGCTGCTGTACTCGATGGACGAGATCGAGGCGATGGAGTTCATTCTCGACAAGATGCGCGCGACGAAGAACAATGTCGAATTCTTTGACATGATGCGCCGCGGCGGTTAAATCCCGTAGCACATCGCGCGACAAGGGGCGGCCCACGGGCCGCCCTTTTTCTTGCCCGGAGCGCCGAAGCGGCCTATAATCTCCGGTTCAGTCCACCCCTGGCAAGTGATCGGCAATCGGGTCAAGAAGCAGGACGACCGACGAAGTGCCGTTTGGCTACCAACTATAGAGAAAGCAATCCATGAAGACCAATACCCATCCGGATTACCGCGAAGTCCTGTTCCACGACGTGTCCTGCGACTTCAAGTTCATCACCCGTTCGACCATCAACACCCGCGAAACCGCTACCCACGAAGGTAAGGAATACCCGCTGGTCAAGATCGAAGTCTCGGCTGAATCGCACCCGTTCTACACCGGCAAGCACAAGATCGTCGACACCGCTGGCCGCGTCGAGAAGTTCCGCCAGAAGTTCGGTTCGGTCGGTTCGAAGACCGCGGTCGCCAACGGCTAATTGTCCGGGCGCCACGCAAGCATCGGGTCCTCATGGCCCGAAGTTGCCAGAAAAGAAGCCGGTATCCCCGGCTTCTTTTTTTTCGCGGCTATACTACGCGACTATTCTTTCCCGCTGCACTGAACGATGAAACCCGTCCGCCTTCCCGCTGCCGCCACACTGGCACTGCCCCGCTGGGCCCTGCTCGCGCTGGGCATGCTGTACATCCTGCCGGGCCTGATCGGCCGCCACCCGTGGAAGGAAGACGCCGGCCCCTTCGGCATCATGTGGACGATGGCGCACGGCGGCATCGACGACTGGCTGTACCCGAACATCGCCGGCCTGGCAGCCGCCCAGGAAGGCCCGCTGGCCTTCTGGCTCGGCGCGCTGTGCATCAAGCTGTTCGGCTGGATCCTGGGCGACGTGCTGGCCGCGCGCGTCTCCACCATCGGCATCTTCGTCACCGGCGCCATGTCGCTCTGGTACACCGCCTTCCACCTGGGCCGCCGCGCCGAAGCGCAGCCGCTGCGCCTGGCCTTCGGCGGCCAGCCCGAGCCCGACGACTACGGCCGCACGCTGGGCGACACCGCGGTGCTGATCTACCTCGGCTGCCTGGGCCTGCTGGTGCAGAGCCACCTGACCCTGGCCGCCACCCTGCAGGGCGCCCTGCTCGCCTATTTCCTGTACCGCGCGGTGCGCTACGTCGAGACCTCCTCGACCCGCAATGCCGTGCTGGTCGGCCTGTCGCTGGGCGCCCTGGCCCTCACGCGCGGCATCGTGGTGCCGGCGGTGCTGGTGCTGGCGCTGTACGCCTGCACCCGCTACCTGAAGCTGGCGACCCGCGACAGCCTGCGCCACCTGGCCATCGCGGCAGGTGTCGGATTTCTTATCACCCTGGCCTGGATCGTGCCGGCCGCCCTGGCCCAGCCCTACGGCCTGTCGCCGGTCGGCGAGTGGCTGGACTGGAATGCCGGCCAGTTCGCGCTGCCCAGCCTGGCCTCGCTGAAGGGCTTCTTCCGCATCGGCGTCTGGTTCTTCTGGCCGGCCTGGCCGTTCGCCCTGTGGGCGATCTGGGCCTGGCGCCGCCAGCAGCACCTGCTGCACATCGTGATGCCGGTGATGTTCTTCGTCGCCCTCGCGCTGCTGCTGCTGTGCGACCCGGAGCCGGAAAACAGCGATTTCCTCAAGATGCTGGCGCCGCTGGCGCTGATGGCCGCCTTCGGCTTGCCGACCATGAAGCGCGGCGCGATCAATGCGATCGACTGGTTCTCGGTGATGGTGCTGACCATGCTGGGCGCGCTGGTGTGGCTGTTCTGGATCGCCAAGCTCACCGGCTGGCCGGCCCAGCTGGCCAAGAACGCGCTCAAGCTGGTGCCGGGCTTCAAGCCGGAAGTCGGCATCATCGCCTTCCTGGTGGCTGCCGCGACCAGCGTCGGCTGGATCATGCTGGTCCACTGGCGCCTGTCGCGCCAGCCCTCGGTGCTGTGGCGTGCGGTGGTGCTGTCCTCGGGCGGCCTGATCCTGCTGTGGGTGCTCCTGATGACCCTGTTCCTGCCGGACCTCAACTACAGCAAGAGCTACGCCGGCGTGGCCCAGCAGATCGCGGCGACCCTGCCGCATGACGCGGACTGCATCGAAACCAATGTGAATCCGGCCCAGCGCGCTTCGCTGGCCTATTTCGGCCGCCTGCCCTTCACTACGCTGGCGGGCGGGCGCTGCAACTATGTCCTGATCCAGGATAGCCTGCGCAACCGCGACGACGCCAAGCTGACGCGGCGCTATGGGCTACGCGGCAGCACCGTGCTGTGGGAAGGGCGGCGCGCTTCCGACCGCGACGAACGCTTCCGGCTGTTCCAGCGCAGCCGCTGATTCCCCACCTCGCTTTGCCTTGTTGACAGGCCGCCAGCACTTTTGCCGGCGGCCTTTTTCGCTCTGGCACGATTCCTGCATATTTTTCACCGGTGCGCAGCACACCAGCCTGATGTGAGAACCTATGTATGCAAGATAGCGCGCTTGAGCGGAGTCAACTGCCCCGTAAGCTAGACCGGCACAATAAAACAGGTCGTTTTTTGTTGCCATACGGGCGCAACCGATCGAGCAGCGCTGCGAGGAGATACCATGAAAAGCGTTACCTTTTCGGAAATTGTTCGTATTCGCGAGCGGCCGTTCTTCCTGCGTTGCCCCGCTACCTGGCGGCAGCTGTTCCCGTGGGTCCTCACCATGGCAGTCGGCCTGCCGCTGCTGATGCTGGTGCTGCACCTCATCGACCCGGAAACCCCGCTGCCCTTCATCGTGCTGCCGGCGCTGGTCGGCGGCCTGATGCCGGTGGCCATGATGGGCCCGGGAAGCTTCGAGATGCGCACCCGCTTCGACGCCCACCACATGATCAGCACGCTCGACGAAGCGCTGGTTTCGCTGGGCTACCGGCGCACCAGGTCCGATGCCGACCGCATCAGCTACTTCCGCCCGCTGCCCTGGCTGCGCGGCCGCGAGGGCTCGATCGAAGTGGCGGTGCAGCCGCACACGCTGCAGGTGGTCGGCCCGGTGGGCAGCCTGAGGCTGCTGCAGCAGCGCATTTCCTGCTGATTGCGCCGGCGGTTCCCTCTGTCACGGGCCTTTGCCGGCCTGTAACAGGCGCATCCGTCTCGATACTGTCGGCGGTGCTGGTCATCCGTGCAAACGATGTGCTAAGATGCGCGCCTGCTCTTGGGCCTCTGTGGCGGAATTGGTAGACGCACTTGACTCAAAATCAAGCGCCGAAAGGCGTGCCGGTTCGATTCCGGCCGGAGGCACCACCCACCAGCATGGCAGTGACATTGACCTGCCCCTCGTTTCCCCCCGACATTTCCGTCGGAATAATTTACACCTCAAAAAACGCCGCCACTGGCCAAGCCATGTGGGCGAGCATTACGGCTGCCTGATCGGCCCACCCCAGTTCTCGTAACTGCGCTCGATGCGCCGCGCCGTACCATCGCGCCCCATGGCTTCGAAGGCCGCGTTCAGGCGGGCCACGACCGTGTCCGGCACCCCGGGATTGCAGGCCAGGTAGAGCTCGATCCGGTTGAACACCAGCAGCGGCACGATCTTCTTGTCGTAGCCGTAGCGGGACAGGATGGTGGTGCCGGTGCGCAGGCTGGCGGCCCACAGGTCGATGCGGTCGAGCAGCAGCTTGCCGGCATTGGCGAGATCCTCATTGGCGGCGTCGACCCGGAAGCCCCGCGCCCGCAGGTAGGCATCGCGGGCGTCGCCGTTATAGGTGCCAATGCGCAGGCCGCGCGCATCCTCGAGGCTGCGCAGCGTCAGCTTGCTGTCGGCGCGCGCCAGCATCACCCATTCGGCCACCGCGGTCGGCCCTACCCATTTGAACAGGCTTTCCCGTTCCGGGGTACGCGAGGTCGAGTACACGCAGGCATCCGGGCGTTGCTGCGCAGCCAGGTAGGCGCGCTTCCAGGGCAGCAGTTCGATGCTGTAGTCGACGCCGGCGCGCTGCATCGCTTCGCGCACCTTGTCGGTGGCGATGCCGGTCACGCGCGTGCCCTCCAGCATGCTCGACGGCGCCGAGGTTTCGGTCGTGATGTACAGCCGAGGCTTGGCGACGGACGCCGTCCCGGCGGCGGCGTTGGCGGCACTGGCGGCACTGACGACAGCGCCGGCAACAGCGAGTGCTGTCGCGAGAATTCGAGTAAGCAAGGTTCTTCCCTGGCTGGATCGCCTGCACATTGCGCTATCCACGCATGCTTGGTGTTGATTTATCAATGCAGAGTAGCACTACAGAGAATTTTTCCGCAATGCATGTCGGTACAGAGGCTGGCGAGGGTGGCGCTTGCGCGACAAAAACGCGGGGCAAACCCGCATGATTCCTGCGTTCAACGAGACTTTCCCTTGCGAAAATGAGATACTGCTAAGACCTTTCCCGGGCGCTTTTCACTGCCCAATCACCGCAAAAGCCGCCCCCATGTTGCAATTATTTTCAGTTCCGGACGATCCGTCGCTGCTCACCTTTGGCGTCTATGAACCGCGCTTTGTCCTGCTGTCGGTCCTGATCGCCATTTTCTCGTCCTGGATGGGCTTGCAGATCGCCGGCCAGGCGGCCGCCAGCCGCAGTCACCGCGCGCTCGTGCTCGGCAGCGGCAGCCTCGCCCTCGGCGCCGGCGTCTGGGCCATGCACTTCATCGGCATGCTGGCGTTCAACCTGTGCACGCCGATCACCTATGACCCGATGACCACCATCCTGTCGGCGCTGCCCAGCATCGGCGCCTCGGCGGTGGCCTTGTCGCTGATTTCGCGCCAGCGCCTCGGCCCGGTCGGCCTGCTGGTCGGCGGCGTGCTGGTCGGCGCCGGCATCGGCGCCATGCATTATTCCGGCATGGCCGGCATGCAGATGCGCCTGCAGCTGCGCTATGACCCGGCCATGTTTGCCCTGTCGATCGTGGTGGCGGTGGTGCTGGCCACGCTGGCGCTGGGCGTGCGCTTCGGCCTGACGCGCTTCCGCTCGCTGAGCGAATCGCGCCGCCTGCTTCTGGCCGCCATCGTGATGGGCTGCGCCATCGCCGGCATGCACTACACCGGCATGGCCGCCGCGCGCTTCGTCGGCCAGGCCGACCCGGCCGGCACCGGCTCCTCGAACAGCAACTTCCTGGCGCTCGCCATCTCGCTCATCACCATGGTCTTCACCGGCCTGGTGGTCGCGGCCAACGGCCTGCTGCGCTACCGCATGATGTTCCTCGAGCTGCGCCGCAGTGAAGCCTGGATGCGCGCCCTGCTCACCACCACGGTGGACGGCGTGATCACGATCGCGCGCGACGGCACCATCACCGAATTCAACGCCTCGGCCGAGCGCATCTTCGGCTGGCGGCGCGAGGAGATCGTCGGCCGCAGCGCCAGCCTGCTGGTCGCCGATGACGACGCGGCCACGCACGACGGCCTGCTGGGTCTGATCACCGAAGGCTACACCCCGGCGATGTCGGGCAGCAGCGAGATCATGGGCAAGCGCAAGGACGGCAGCCTGGTGCCGATCCGTCGCGCCATCGGCCATGCGCGCCTGGACAAGCAGGACCTGTTCGTCTGCTTCATTACCGACATCAGCGAGCGTCGCGCCATCATGCAGGCGCTGCATGCCAGCGAAGCGCAGTTCCGCTCCCTGATCGCCAACATCCCCGGCATTTCGTTCCGCTGCACGCTGGACGGCCTATGGCCGATGGTCTTCATCAGCGACGCGGTCGAACGCGTCACCGGCTACCCGGCCGCCGACTTCCTGGGCGACCATCCGCGCCGCCTGTTCGGCACCCTGATCCACGCGACCGACCGCGTGCGCGTGAACGAAGAACTGGAAGCCGCGCTGCGCGAAGACCGCCCTTACCTGGTCGAATACCGCCTGCTGCACAAGGACGGCAGCGTGCGCTGGCTGTGGGAGAACGGCAGCGGCGTGCGCGACGACGAAGGCACGGTCACCTGGCTCGACGGGGTCATCCTCGACATCACCGAGCGCCGCCAGATGGAAGACGCGCTGCGCGATGCCAAGGACAAGGCCGAGCAGGCCGCCGCCGCGCGCGCCACCTTTGTCGCCAACATGAGCCACGAGATCCGCACGCCGATGAATTCGATCCTCGGCTTCACCGACGTCCTGCTCGACGGTGAGCTGAACAAGGAACAGCGGCGCCACCTCGACACCATTCGCAGCGCCGGCCGCGCGCTGCTGCGCCTGCTCAACGAGATCCTCGACACCGCCAAGCTGGAAAAGGGCGCGGTGGAGCTGGAGCAGAACGACTACAACCTGCTGTCCCTGATCGACGAGCTGTCGTCCACGCTGGCCGCGAATGCGCGCGCCAAGGGCCTGCACCTCGACATCCACTACGATCCGGCGCTGCCGACCGGCCTGCGCGGCGACGAGCTGCGCGTGCGCCAGGTGCTCACCAACCTGCTCGACAACGCGATCAAGTTCACCGAGAAAGGCACCGTGACCCTGCGCGTGCGTGCCGAGGGCGACCAGCTGTGCATCATCGTCAGCGACACCGGCATCGGCATCGCGCCGGAACGCCTGCAGGCGATCTTCGACCCGTTCACCCAGGCCGACGCCTCGATGACGCGCCGCTTCGGCGGCACCGGCCTGGGCACCACCATCAGCAAGCAGCTGGTCGAGCTGATGGGCGGGAAGATCTGGGCCGAGAGCGAACTCGGCAAGGGCACCAGCTTCCACGTGCATCTGCCGCTGGTGCTGGCGCGCTTCGCGCAGCAGGCGCCGCGCGTGCGCAGCGCCGCGGTGCTGCCGCCGCTGCGCGTGCTGGCCGCCGACGACGTGCCGCAGAACCTGGAGCTGCTGCAGCTCCTGATGGCGCGCCGCGGCCACACGCTCACCGCCGTGGCGGATGGCGCCGCGGTGCTGGAGCAGGCCAGGGAAGGCGACTTCGACCTGGTGCTGATGGACTTCCAGATGCCGACCCTCGACGGCCTCTCCGCCACCCGCGCGATCCGCGCCCACGAGGCGGCCACCGGCAAGCGCCGTACGCCGGTGATCGCGATGACCGCCAGCGTGCTGGCCGAGCACCGCCGCGCCAGCGTCGAAGTCGGCATGGACGGCTTCGCCACCAAGCCGGTCGACTGGTTCACGCTGTCGCACGAGATCGCGCGCGTGCTGGGCCTCGACCAGCAGCAGGCGGACAAGGACGCGCTTGCGCTGCCTGCCGCGGCGCGCGAGGTGCTGAACCGCCGCGCCGGCCTGCACCGCTGGGCCGACAAGGCCGACGTGTATGCCGAGGCGCTCGATCACTTCGGCCGCCAGTACGCCGACCTGGCCACCACGCTGAAGATGCACGCGGCGGGCGGCTCGCACCAGCAGCTGCGCATGCTGGCGCACAAGGTGCGCGGCGTGGCCGCCAACGTCGGCCTGGAACAGCTGTCCGACGCGCTGTCCAGGCTCGAGCAGGCCACCAACACCGTCCCGACCGACGAGCGCGAGGCCGCCCAGGCGCTGGACACCGCCAGCGCCGCCCTGGGCGACGCGCTGGCCGCGATCCGCGCCGGCAGCCCGCAGCCGACCGTGGCGCCCGAAGCGGCGCCCTATGACCTGGCGCGCGCGCGCCGCGCCGGCGGCGTGCTGCTGCAGGCGCTGCGCCGCGGCGCCCTCGACGATGCCGCCCTGTCCGGCCTGGTGGCGGCGCTGGCCGGCCATCCGGTGGCGCCGCGCGTGGCCCAGATCCAGGGCGCGATCGGAGACTTTGAATTCGACTCCGCCCTGGAGCAGCTGGAGGCCGTGATGGCCACGCTGGGCGAATAAGGAATAGTTTTTCAGGATTGACGAGCATGACCCAACCGAACAACCGGCCGCTGATCCTCGCGGTCGACGACGAAGCCAGCAACCTGCAGCTGCTGCGCCAGATCCTGCAGGACCACTACCGCCTGCTGTTCGCCAAGGACGGCGCGCGCGCGCTCGAGCTGGCGCGCCAGGAAGCCCCCGACCTGGTGCTGCTGGACGTGATGATGCCGGGGATGTCCGGCTACGAAGTCTGCGCCTCGCTCAAGTCGAACCCGGATACCGCGGCGATTCCGGTGATCTTCGTGACCGCGCTCACCGACACCGCCGACGAGCTGGAAGGCTTCGAAGCTGGCGCGGTCGACTACATCACCAAGCCGGTGAGCCCGCCGATCGTGCGTGCGCGCGTGCGCACCCACCTGTCGCTGGTGCGCATGGAAGAGTTGCGCGCGACGCGCCTGGAAATCGTCCAGCGCCTCGGCCTGGCCGCCGAATACAAGGACAACGAGACCGGCCTGCACGTGATCCGCATGAGCCACTTCTCGCGCATCCTGGGCATCGCGGCGGGCATGAGCGAGGTGGAAGCGGACGACCTGCTGCACGCCGCGCCGATGCACGACGTGGGTAAGATCGGCATCCCGGACCGCATCCTGCAGAAACCCGGGCCGCTCGATCCGGACGAATGGAAGGTGATGCAGAGCCACGTGACGATCGGCGCCGAGATCATCGGCGAGCACGAAGGCGGCATGCTGGCGCTGGCCTCGCAGATCGCGCTCACCCACCACGAGAAGTACGACGGCAGCGGCTACCCGAACGGCCTGCGCGGCGAGGACATCCCGCTGGTCGGGCGCATCGTGGCGATCGCCGACGTGTTCGACGCGCTGACCTCGAAACGGCCATACAAGAAGGCCTGGACAGAGGATGAAGCGCTGACCTTCCTGCGCGAGCAGAAGGGGCGCCATTTCGATCCGGCGCTGGTCGACCTGTTCATCGAACAGATGCCGGCGGTACGGGCGGTGCAGCAGCGCTGGGCGGAAGCCTAGATCAGCGCGTCGGCGGCACGCCCGCCAGCCCCACGCTCCCGCGCGCATTCGCGGTGGCCTTGCGCGCCACCAGCTCCTTGTACAGGTCGGTGTAGTTGGCCGCCATCTGCTCCGAGGTGAACAGCTCGTGGTAGCGCTGTTCCGCGCGCACGCCCATGCGGCGCGCCATCTCGGTGTCGTTCCACAGCGCCTGCAGCGCGGCGCGCAGCGCCGCGGCGTCGGAGGGCGGCACTACCAGCCCGGTCTCGCCATGCTGGTTGATGTAGGTGGTGCCGCTGCCGATCTCGCAGGAGATCATCGGCTTGCCGTACATCGCCGCTTCCAGCAGCGAGATACCGAAGGATTCCGCCCGCAGGTGCGAGGGGAAAGCCATCGCATGGCACAGGCTCAGGAGCGCCGCCTTGTCGGCGTCGTCGACGCCGCCGGTGAAGATCACGTGCTTCAGGCCGAGACGCGCCGCCTGCTCGCGCAAGGCCTGCTCTTCCGGTCCGGTGCCGACGATCACGATCGGATAGTCCAGGCCGCGCGCCGCCTCCAGCAGGACATGCAGGCCCTTGTAGTAGCGCAGCACGCCGACGAACAGGAAGAACTTCGGGCCGACCTTGGCGCGCCAGTGCGCCAGGCGGCACGGCTCGACGTGCGGGTAGGTGGACTTGTCCAGACCGTAGGTGATGACGCGGGTCTTGTCGCGGTAGCGCTGCAGCACGCTCGAGGAGGCCAGGTAGTTGGGCGAGGCCGCGACCACCGTATCGACACTGTCGAAGAAGCGGTACTTGAGCGGCTGGTACAGGCGCAGCAGGTGCTTCTGGCGCACGATGTCGGCGTGGTAGCTGACCACGGTGGGCTTGTCCACGCGCGCCATGAAATGCGCCAGGTCCATGAAAGGCCACGGGAAGTGATAGTGCACCACGTCGGCCTCGCGTGCCATGCGCGACAGCGCGCCGATGGCCTGCAGCGAGCAGGCGTTCGAGGCGATCTCGAAGTTCTGCGGCACGCGGTGCACGACGTGGCCGTCGAACTGGATCGGGGCCAGGTTCTTCTGGCGCGACAGCGACAGCACGGTGTTGGTCACGCCCAGGCGCGAGGTGCCGACGCACAGCTGGCGGATCACCTGTTCGATGCCGCCGACCGAGTCCGGAAAGTACGTCTTGTAGAAATGAAGGACACGCATGTTGGAAGCTTACTGCGAAAGTAGCGCACGGTACACCTCGGCAGTCTGCCGTGCGGTAGCGTGCCAGGTCAGTTGTTCGGCCCGCGTGCGGCCGGCGGCGATGCAGCGCGCGCGCTCGCGGGCATCCGTAGCCAGGGTTTGCAGCGCGTCGGCCAGCAGGCCCGTATCGAGCGGATCGACCTCGAGCGCGGCGCCTTGCGTCACTTCGGGCAGCGAGCTGGCGTTCGACGCCACCACCGGGACGCGCGAGGCGAAGGCCTCGACCACCGGGATGCCGAAACCTTCGTACAGCGAAGGAAACGCGAACACGCCGGCGCCCGCATACAGGTGGCGCAGCTGCTGCGCGTCGGTGAGCTTGTCGAGCCAGACCACATTCTCGCCATTGGCCTGCGCCGCCTGGATCTGGGCGACCAGCGCTTCGCAGCGCCAGCCGCGCGCGCCGACCACCACCAGCGCGCGTTCGTCGCGCAGGGCCTTCGGCAGCGTCAGCCAGGCATCGAGCAGGCGGCCGACGTTCTTGCGGGGTTGCAGTGTGCCGACAGTGAGGAAATAGCCAGGGCGCAGTTTGTACTGTGCAAGCGTGGCTGCCATCGCCTCCGCGTCGGGCGCCTCGAGCCATTCCTCGTCCACGCCGCAGTAGACGACCGAGACGCGGTTCGGGTTCACGCCGAAGCATTCGACCAGTTCGTCGATTGCAAAATGCGACAGCGCGATGACCTGGTCGGCCTTGGCGGCGGCCTTGCGCTGCAGCCAGTTCTTGAGGCTGCGCAGGCGCGGGTTGCACCACTCGGGGTACTTGATCGGCAATGCGTCGTGCAGGGTCGCCACCACCGGGCAGTCCATGCGCACGATGCGGTAATCGGTGACGTGGAACAGGTCGGCCGGCATGTGGACGCGGTGCGCGCCAGGCGTGGCGAGGTCGACCAGGGAAGCGGTTTCGAAGGACTGGGGCATGGGCTGGCCGATGCTGATGCCCTGCCCTTTCGAACGGACGCGCGGCCAGGAATACGGGACGACGCTACAGCCGGTGCGCGGCAGGTGCCGCAGCAATGCGCTGGTATAGACGCCGATGCCGTCGAGGCGGCCGCCGGTCAGGCCCGGTTCGATCATGGTCGTTCCGAGCCCGACGGTGAGACCGCCGGCCCTCACGCCAGGTACATCCAGCGCAGCGTCTCGGACAGCGGCGTCGGGTCGAGTTGGCCGATGACGGCGGTGAGCTTGCTGTTGCTGCCCGACAGCGTGAGCACGTCGTTGGCGCGGACGAATGCCGGATTGACGTGCACGTCGATGTGGTAGCCGGCGATCTCGCTCATCATGTCGATCAGGTTGGCCAGCGAGTGCGAACTGCCGGAGCAGACATTGAAGGCTTCGCCGGCAGGCGCCACGGCCAGCAGGCGGCGGTAGGCGCGCGCCACCATGCGCACGTCGGAGAAGTCGCGCGCGATCGCCAGGTTGCCCAGCTCGATGCGCTTCTCGTTGCGGCGGAAGTGGGACACGATCTTCGGCAGCAGGAAGTTCTCGGTCTGGCCCACGCCGGTATAGTTGAACGGGCGCGCGATGGTGATCGGCAGCTTGTCCATCCACAGGCGCGCCATGTATTCCATGGCCAGCTTGCTGACGGCGTAGTCGTTGGCCGGGCTTGGGCTCACGTTCTCGTCGATGACGGGCACGCTGGCATTGCCGTAGATGTTGGCCGAGGAGGCCAGCAGCACGCTGGTGGGGCGGTGCTTGCCGGCGGCCAGCGCTTCGAGCAGGTTGCGCGTGCCGACCACGTTGACGCGGTAGATCAGTTCGGCATCCGAATGGGCCACGAAGGCGATGCCGGCCAGGTGCGCGACCACGTCGGGCTGCACCTCGTCGACCATTCGCGCTACGGCTTCGCGATCGCACAGGTCGACCGCATGGATGTCCGGGCCGAGCTCTTCGCCCGGCATGACGGTGCCGTAGACACGGTAGCCGGCCGCAGTGAGCTCCTGCGCCATGTAATAGCCGGTGAAGCCGCGCAGGCCCGTGATGAGCGCGCGGCGTCCCTCGCCTTCCCTCCCGCCGATGAAGGCCGGGATGTCGTCCGTGGCCATGCGTTCCATGATCTTAGAACGAGAATCCGATTTCGTTGCGACGCAGGTCGGCGTCGACCATCATCTGGCACAGTTCTTCGAGCGTGGTCTTGGGCTCCCAGCCCAGCACGCGCCTAGCCTTGGACGGATCGCCGATAAGCAGGTCGACTTCGGCCGGGCGGTAGAACTTCGGCGACACGCGCACCAGGGCCTTGCCGGTACGGGCGCAATGACCCACTTCGTTCTCGCCTTCGCCGGCAAACTCGATGTCGATATTGGCGCCCTTGAAGGCCATGCTGACGAAGTCGCGCACGGTCTCGGTACGGTTGGTGGCCAGCACGAAGGTGTCGGGCTCGTCGGCCTGCAGGATGCGCCACATGCCTTCGACGTATTCCTTGGCATAGCCCCAGTCGCGCTTGGCGTCGAGGTTGCCCAGTTCGAGCACGTCGAGCTTGTTCAGGACGATCTTGGCGACCGAGTCGGTGATCTTGCGGGTGACGAATTCACGGCCGCGCAGCGGCGACTCGTGGTTGAACAGGATGCCCGAGGAACCGTAGATGCCATAGGACTCGCGGTAGTTGACGGTCATCCAGTGGGCGTACAGCTTGGCCACGCCATAGGGGCTGCGTGGATAGAAAGGCGTTTCTTCGACCTGCGGAATGGACTGCACCTTGCCGAACATCTCGGAGGTGGAGGCCTGGTAGAAGCGGATCTTCGGATTGACGATGCGGATGGCTTCAAGCAGGTTGACCGCGCCCAGGCCCGTGATCGAGGCGGTGGTGACCGGCTGCTCGAAGGACACGCCAACGAAACTCTGCGCCGCCAGGTTGTAGACCTCGTCGGGTTGCGCGCTTTCCATCAGGCGGATGCTCGAGGACAGGTCGGTCAGGTCGTATTCGACCAGCGCCAGGTTCGGATGCTTGTCGATGCCGAGCTCTTCGATGCGCCAGAAGTTAACCGAACTGGAGCGGCGGAAGGTGCCGGTCACGTGGTAACCCTTTTCCAGGAGAATCTGCGCCAAGTAGGCGCCATCCTGGCCGGTAATACCAGTGATCAGGGCTCTTTTCGTTGTTTGCATATTCTTGGGTTCTTGAAGATGGTCTTGCAGACAGCCAGACTCAGGAAAGCCGGGATTGTATCAGAGAGGAGGAATTGCCTACCTTTACACGGTAGAGAGTGCTGCAATTAATGCAACACTTATCTCGACATTATGCCTCGAATCCCAGGCCACTCGGCGCCCGCTTACGGTTTGTTACCGTTGTATTTGTGCGAAGACAAATAGTGAAAGTCCGAGACAAAAACGCCTGACGCAGCTCAATAAGCCACGCCAGGCGCATGTTATACGGCACGTTAGTACTTACTTACCGTTGCGAAACCGCATCCACGACACACAATGCCGTCATATTGACGATGCGGCGCACCGTCGAGGACGGCGTCAGGATGTGCACCGGACGTGCGCAGCCCAGCAGGACCGGGCCGATCGCGATGCCGTTGCCGGCGGCGCTCTTGACCAGGTTGTAGGAAATGTTGGCGGCATCGATATTCGGCATCACCAGCAGGTTGGCGTCGCCGGTCAGCGCCGAGTTCGGCATGATCTTCATGCGCACCTTGGCTTCGATCGCGGTGTCGCCGTGCATCTCGCCGTCGATTTCCAGGCCCGGCTTGGCCTGCTGCACCAGCGGCAGCACCGCGCGCATCTTGCGGGCCGATTCGCTGTTGTAGGTGCCGAAGTTCGAATGCGACAGCAGGGCCGCGCGCGGCTGCATGCCGAAGCGTTCCATTTCCTCGGCCGCCATCACGGTGATCTCGGCCAGTTCCTCGGCGTTCGGGTTCTCGTTGACGTGGGTGTCGACGATGGCCAGCTGGCGGTCCGGGGTGATCAGGAAGTTCATCGCCGCGTACACCTTCGATGCCGGCCGCTTGCCCAGCACCTGGTCGACGTAGTGCAGGTGCATCTGGGTGGTGCCGTAGGTGCCGCAGATCAGGCCGTCCGCGTCGCCCTTGTGGACCATCATGGCGCCGATCAGGGTGTGGCGGCGGCGCATCTCGATCTTGGCCAGGTCGACGGTCACGCCCTTGCGCTTGGCCATCTCGTAGTAGGTCTGCCAGTAGTCGCGGTAGCGCTCGTCGTAGTCCGGGTTGATCACGTCCACGTTCTGGCCCAGCTTGAGGCGCAGGCCAAACTTCTCGATGCGCTTTTCCAGCACCGCCGGGCGGCCGACCAGGATCGGGCGCGCCAGCTTCTCGTCGACCACCACCTGCACCGCGCGCAGCACGCGCTCGTCCTCGCCCTCGGCGTAGACGATGCGCTTGGCTTCCATCGGTGCGGCCTTGGCCACCGAGAACAGCGGCTTCATGAAGGTGCCGCTACGGTACACGAACTGCTGCAGGCTCTCGGCGTAGGCGGCCAGGTCCTCGATCGGACGGGTGGCGACGCCGCCGTCCTGCGCCGCCTTGGCCACCGCCGGGGCGATGTGGGTCAGCAGGCGCGGATCGAAGGGCATCGGGATCAGGTATTCCGGGCCGAAGGACAGGTTGGCGATGCCGTAGGCCGAGGCCACGATGTCCGACTGCTCGGCGTGGGCCAGGTCGGCGATCGCGTGCACCACCGCGATTTCCATTTCGCGGGTGATGGTGGTCGCGCCGCAGTCCAGCGCGCCGCGGAACATGTAGGGGAAGCACAGGACGTTGTTGACCTGGTTCGGGTAGTCCGAACGGCCCGTCGCGATGATGGCGTCGCTGCGCACCGCCTTGACGTCTTCCGGCAGGATCTCCGGGTTCGGGTTGGCCAGCGCCAGGATCAGCGGGTTCGGCGCCATCTGCGCGACCATGTCCTGCTTCAGCACGCCGCCTGCCGACAGGCCCAGGAAGATGTCGGCGCCCGGGATCACCTCGGCCAGCGAGCGGTGCGGGGTATCCTGGGCGAAGCGTGCCTTGTCCTCGTCCATCAGCTCGGTGCGGCCCTTGTAGACCACGCCGGCCAGGTCGGTGACGAAGATGTTCTCGAGCGGGAAGCCGAGGTCGACGATCAGGTCGAGGCAGGCCAGCGCGGCCGCGCCGGCGCCCGAGACCACCAGCTTGCAGTTCTTGATATCCTTGCCGACCACCTTCAGGCCGTTCAGGATGGCGGCGCCGACGATGATGGCGGTGCCGTGCTGGTCATCGTGGAAAACCGGGATCTTCATGCGCTCGCGCAGCTTGCGCTCGATGTAGAAGCACTCCGGCGCCTTGATGTCTTCCAGGTTGATGCCCCCAAAAGTAGGTTCGAGCGAGGCGATGATGTCGACCAGCTTGTCCGGGTCGTTCTCGTTGATCTCGATATCGAACACGTCGATCGCGGCGAACTTCTTGAACAGCACGCCCTTGCCTTCCATGACCGGTTTAGAGGCCAGCGGGCCGATGTTGCCCAGGCCGAGCACGGCGGTGCCGTTCGAGATCACGGCGACCAGGTTGCCACGCGCCGTGTACTTGTACGAGTTGGCCGGGTCCTTGACGATCTCCTCGCAAGGGGCGGCGACGCCCGGCGAGTAGGCCAGCGCCAGGTCGCGCTGGTTCAGCAGGCCCTTGGTCGGGGTGACACTGATCTTGCCGGGGCGGGGAATCTGGTGATATTCGAGAGCTGCTGCGCGCAGCTGTTGACGCAATTCTTCTTTCTTGTCCGATGACGAGTCCATGCCGGGCAGCCTTCCTGAAACTAGAGGGGAACCTCCAATTTTATCAGACGAACAGTTGACAAAGGCTACGTATTTTCAACAGGCAGTCATGGATATATAAGTTTTGCTAATAATTCAAGCCCCGTCATTAGCTCAGCTTCTAGTTAAAGGGGGCGATTACAATGCAGGGATGCTTTCCGAATTCGACCTCATCAAACAATTCTTCAAGCGCGAGCGCCCCGGCCGGGCCGACCTGGGCATCGGCGACGATTGCGCCCTGCTGACGCCCTCCCCCGGCATGCAGCTGGCGATCTCGAGCGACATGCTGGTCGAGGACCGGCATTTCTTCGCCGGCGCCGATCCCGTCAATCTGGGTCATAAGAGCCTGGCGGTGAACCTGTCGGACCTGGCGGCGATGGGCGCGCGCCCGGTCGGCTTCACGCTGGCGCTCGCACTGCCGGCCGCCGATCCGACCTGGCTGGAGGGTTTCTCACGCGGGCTGTTCGCGCTGGCCGACGCCCACGGCTGCGAGCTCATCGGCGGCGATACGACCAAGGGACCGCTGAACATCTGCATCACGGTGTTCGGCGAGCTGGCCCCCGGGCATGCGCTGCGGCGCGATGCGGCGCGCGTGGGGGACGACATCTGGATCTCGGGCACGCTGGGCGACGCGCGGCTGGCCCTGGCCGGCTACCTGGCGGAAGTGGCGCTGCCCGACGAGGACCACGCGCAGGCGGCCGAGCGCATGCACATGCCGGCGCCGCGCCTGGCCCTGGGCCTGGCGCTGGCGGCGCAGCCGGTCGCGCATGCGGCCCTCGATGTGTCGGACGGGCTGGTGGGGGACCTCGGGCACATCCTGGCGGCCTCGCAGGTCGGCGCCACGCTGGACGTGGACGCGCTGCCGGCCGGGCCGGTGCTGGCGCGGCAGTCGCTCGAGCTGCGGCGCCGCTTCACGCTGGCGGGCGGCGACGATTACGAGCTGTGCTTCACGGCGCCGGCGGCGAACCGGGAAGCGGTGCTGGAAGCCGGACGGCGCAGCGGAACAAAGGTGACGCGGGTCGGACGGATCGAGGCCGCGCCGGGCCTGCGTTTCGTCGGCGCGGATGGCGCGCCGCTCGACCTGACACTGAGCGGCTGGGATCACTTCAGCTAGCCGGTACCCGTTTTCTCCGCATCTTCGCGTGGCGTCTTGCGATCGTCGTAGGGCCCGTAGGTCAGCCAGTAGTGCCGGAACGCCAGCCGGATATTCTCGCGCAGCTGCAGGTCGTGCCAGGGCTTGGTGTAGAAGCGGTAGATCGCCCCGCGGTTGATCGAATCGAGCACCGTCTCCACGCCGGTATAGCCCGACAGGATGATGCGGATGGTCTCCGGATACATCTCCTTGACCTTGCTGAGGAACTCGGTGCCGCTCATGACCGGCATGCGCTGGTCGCACAGGATCACCTGCACCCGGTACAGCGCCAGCAACTCGAAACCCTCGGCCGGCGAGGAGGCCGTCAGCACCCGGTAGTTATCGCGCCTGAACAGGCGGTGCAGCGCGGTCAGCACGTTGACGTCGTCGTCCACGATGAGCAGGGTCTGGACCTTGTCGTCCTGGTCCTTCGGCTGGTCCGGCTGGGCGCGGTTGTCTTCTACCCGCCGCGCCAGCTCGTCGGCGGGCAGCGCGCGCGAGAAGTGGAAGCCCTGGATCTCGTCGCAGCGGTTGCGCCGCAAATACGCCATCTGCGCGCGCGTCTCCACGCCTTCGGCGATCACCTGCATGTGCAGGCTGTGCGCCATGCTGATGATGGCCAGCGCGATCGCCGCATCGTCCGGATTGGTCACGATGTCGCGCACGAAGGCGATGTCGATCTTCAGCTTGTCGATCGGGAAGCGCTTGAGGTAGGCCAGCGACGAGTAGCCCGTGCCGAAGTCGTCGATCGCAATGCGGATCCCGAGTTCCTTCAGCCGGCCCAGCACGGCGATGGTGTGCTCGGCATTCGACATCAGCGCGCTTTCCGTCAGTTCCAGCTCCAGCATGCCGGGCTCGACCCCGTGCCTGTCGAGCGCCGCGCGGATCACGCTTTCCAGGTCGCCTTCGACGAACTGGCGGCTCGACACGTTCACCGCCACCCGCACGTCGCGCACCCCGCTTGCGTTCCAGGCCGCGATCTGGCGGCAGGCTTCGTCGACGATCCATTCGCCGACCCGCACCACCAGCCCGGTTTCCTCCATCAGCGGCACGAACTCGGCCGGGTAGACCAGCCCGAAGCCCGGCCGGTTCCAGCGCAGCAGCGCCTCCACGCCCGAGATGCGGCCGGTGTTCAGTTCCAGCTTGGGCTGGTAGTACAGCACGAACTGCTTGTCCTCGAGCGCGCTGCGCAGCGCCAGCTCGAGGTCCAGGCGCGCCAGCACCTGCACGTTCATCCCGGCGGTGAAGAAGCGGTAGCCGTCGCGCCCCGCCTCCTTGGCGCGCACCATCGCGGTGTCGGCATACTTGATCAGGGTACCCGGCTCGGTCGAGTCCTCCGGGTACATGGCGATGCCGATGCTGGCCGTCAGCGCGGCCTGCTGGCCGTGCAGGTCGAAGGGCGCGCGCAGCGACTCGCGGATCTCGTTGGCGACGTTGACCGCCTCCTGCTGGTCGCGCGTCATGGTCAGGATCAGGGCGAACTCGTCGCCGCCCAGGCGCCCGGCCGTGTCGCGCAGGCGCACCACGCGCACCAGGCGAGTGCTGAACTGGCGCAGCAGTTCGTCGCCGCGCGAGGTGCCGAGCGAATCGTTGATGATCTTGAAGCGGTCGAGCGTGATGCACAGCACCGCCACGCGCCAGTTCTTGTCGCGCGCCAGCTCGATGGCGTCGCGCAGGTTCTGGAAGAACAGGGTGCGGTTCGGCAGGCCGGTGAGCGCATCGTAGCTGGCCATGTGGCGCAGGCGTTCCTGGGCGTGCAGGCGCTCGCTGATGTCGCGCGCCACCGCGATCAGCATGCGGCTCTTGCCCAGGTCCTGCAGCTTCCAGCTGATCTCCACCGGCACCGCGCCCTGCCCGCCAGCGCGCAGGAGCTCGGTCTCGACGATGTCGCCAGGCAGCGCGCCGAATTCCGGCTTGTCTTCCTCGCCGTCCGCGCCGGGCGCGGCGGTGAGCGCGCCGCCATGGGCCAGCGCATCGGCCGCCAGGTGGCGCTCGAGCAGCTGGCGCGTGGCCAGGCCCAGCGCCACCGGGTCGATGCGCAGCAGCGCCTCGCGCGAAAAGCCGAGCATGCGGCAGGCGCCGTCCGAGACGTCGACCATCGCCATCGAGGCGGTGTCGATCAGGAAGATCGCGTCCGGCGTCGCATCCATCGCGCCGCGGAAGCGCGCCAGCTCGGCGGTGCGCTCGCGCACCTCGCGCTCCAGCTGCACCCCGTAGTCCTGCGACTCGCGGTGCAGCAGGCGCACTTCCAGCAGGTTGCGGATGCGCGTCATCACCTCCACGGTGTCGAAGGGCTTGCCGATGAAGTCGCGCGCGCCGGCTTCCAGCGCCGCCAGCTTCTTGTCCGGCTCGGCCGTTACCACCAGCACCGGCAGCCAGGAATCGCTCTCGAGCGGCTTGAGCGCCTCCATCACGTCGAAGCCGTCCATGGCCGGCATGTGCAGGTCGAGGATGATCAGGTCGAAGCGATGCTTCAGGTGCATCGACACCACCTGGCGCGGGTCGCAGGTAGCCGAGACGTTCTCGTACCCGGTCGTCTTCAGCAGGTATTCCAGCAGCTGGACGTTGACGGGTTCGTCGTCCACGACGAGGATGCGCGCGCGGCGGATGTCGGACAGTAAAATCATTCGGCCTTCCTTTCGGCTGGCTTTGCTTTGGCCAGCGTACTGTTGATCGCGTCGGTGAACTTGTCGATGTCGATCGGTTTGGTCAGGTAGCGGGTGAAGCCCGCGGCCATGCCGCGCTCGATGTCGCGCTGCATGGCGTTGGCGGTCAGGGCGATGACCGGGATGCCGGCGGTGAGCGGGTCGGCGCGCAGCTGCCTGAGCACCTCGATGCCGCTCATGCCCGGCAGGTTCAGGTCCATCAGGATGATCGCGGGCTGGTGCGCGCGCGCCAGCGACAGGCCGACGTGGCCGTCGTGCGCCGACAGCAGGCGCAGGTCGGAACGGAAGCGCACGATCTCTTCCACCAGGCGCAGGTTGGCGGGGTTGTCCTCGACGTACAGGATCAGCTGCGGTTCTCCTTCGTCCGGCACGGTATGGACTTCCTGCGCCTCGGCGGCCGCGTCCTCCGCCTGCGCCGCCAGCGGCGCGGTGGTGGCCAGCTCGATCCAGAACACGCTGCCCATGCCCGGGCTGCTGGACACGCCGATCTCGCCGCCCATCAGCTCGACCAGGCGCTTGGTGACCACCAGCCCGATGCCGGTGCCCTCCTGGCTGCCGCCCTCCTGGCCGAGCCGGTTAAAGGGCTGGAACAGGCTCGCCACCTGTTCGGCATCGAGGCCGGCGCCGGTGTCCTGCACCGACAGGCGCAGCCGGGTCGGGGCCACCTGTTCGCAGGTGACCACCACGGCGCCGGCCTCGCGGTTGTACTTCACCGCGTTGGAGAGCAGGTTGAGCAGGACCTGTTTCAGGCGGGTGCGGTCGGCCAGCACCACCGCGCCAGGCGTTTCCGGGAACAGCACGCGCACGCCGCGGCTTGCCGCGATCGGCTCGACCATCGTGCGCGTTTCCACCAGCGTGTCGGAGAGTGCCACCGGCTCCATCGACAGCGTCACCGTGCCCGACTCGACCTTGGCCAGGTCGAGGATCTCGTTGATCAGGGTGAGCAGGTGCCGGCCGCTCTTCAGGATATGGTTGGCGAACTCCTTCTTCTGCTCGAGGGTCGAGGGCAGCGTGTCGGAAGTCAGGATCTGGGCGAAGCCCAGGATCGCGTTGAGCGGCGTGCGCAGCTCATGGCTCATCGACGAAAGAAAAGCCGACTTGGCCTGGTTGGCGCTGCGCGCCTCTTCGATCGCATTGGCCAGCTCGGCGTTGGCCAGCGCCAGCTGCAGGGTGCGCTCGTCCACGCGCTGCTCCAGCTGCTCGTTCAGGCGCATGACTTCCTGCTGCGCGCGCGAGCGTTCCGCGGCCTCGCGCGCGATTTCGCTGCTCGAGGTCTCCAGTTCGCGCGTGCGCCCTTCGATCTCGGTCAGCATGGCATTGAAGGAATCGACCAGCTCCCCGGCCTCGTCGTTGCTGATGCGCGGCGCGCGGCGCGAATAGTCGCGGGTGGCGACCACGTCGCGCGCGATCTCGGTGATGGCCACGATCGGCGCCGTCACCACCCGGCCCATGCGGCGCATCAGGAGGTAGGCCACGAACATGGCCAGCAGCGTCACGCCCGCGGCGATGCTGAGGTAGTCGACCGTGCGCGCCAGCAGCTGGTTCTCGGCGCGCAGGTACACCGTGCCGAGCGCGTCGCCATCCTCGACGATGCGGTGGTGGATGACCAGGTTGTCGCGATCGCTGGCGGGGACGGCGGGCAGGCGCTCGGGCAGCCCGCTCGCCTCGCCGGCCGCCTGGTAGGAAGCGAACAGCTCGCCGTTGGCGTCGTAGATGGCGGCGGCGCGCACCTGGGGGCGGGTGCGCAGCAGCGCCAGGTTCTCCTTGGCCAGGCGCGGATCGTCGAAGGTCAGCGCGGCCGAGCTCATGTGGCCGACCAGTTCCGCCTGGGTGGCGAGGTCGTTCAGCAGGCTGCGGTGGTAGCTGCGCAGGTCGTAGAAGATGATGATCGCCACCGACACCAGCAAGGCGACGAACGTGGTGGTCATCACCGCCCGCACCAGCTTGCTGCGGATCGAACGGCGATGGGTCATGCGGCCTCCAAGGGTCCTACGTCAAACGGAATTGTCAATACAAATGCCTCCGGCCGGACGCGGCGGCGCAAACAGCATAGCCGACGCCTTCGTGTCATGTCGCACGGAACTTTTCACGATTCATCCAGTATGCATGACGGGTAAAGCATGCATGCAGCTTGAAGTGCACGCTTTCTGTGTCAGTGCGGCACGGACCGCGCTAGAATGAAACCGCGCGCCGCTCGCGTGCGCCACATCGGCCTCGGCCCGCTCATCGCTTAAAGCGCGGTCACTTGCATTCAAAGGAGCTTCACGTGACGAACGATATCCTAGATCTTGCTACGAAAGTTGGCCGGGCGCTCGAGGCCAAGCGCCTGGTGCTGGCCACCGCCGAATCCTGCACCGGGGGCGGCATCTCCCAGGCAATCACCGAAATCCCGGGTTCCACCGGCTGGTTCGATTGCGGCTTCGTCACCTATTCCAACAACTCCAAGACCGAGCTGCTGGACGTGCCGGCCGCGCTCATCGCGCAATTCGGCTCGGTGAGCGAGGAAGTGGCCGGCAAGATGGCCGAGGGGGCGCTCTCCAACAGCACGGCCGACGTCGCGGTGTCGACTACCGGCATCGCCGGGCCGACCGGCGCGGTGCCGGGCAAGCCGGTGGGCACGGTCTGTTTCGGCTGGTCGCGCGGCGACACGACCTATACCGAGCGCCTGGTGTTCCAGGGCGACCGCAAGGCGGTGCGCGAGCAGACCGTGGCGCATGCGCTGCAGGGCCTGCTGCGCTTCATCGAGTAGGCAGGCAAGCCTCGATGACCGGCATGGCGCCGCGCCTGCTGGGCGGCCTGGCGCTGCTCGCAGCCGCCGGGCACGGATGTGCCCAGGCCGCTGCGGACACCGATACCGCCGCGTACACCGTGTATGCGGCGGGCGACATCGCGCGCTGCAAGCATCCCGATCCGCGCTGGTCGGGCGCCGCCGCCACCGCCAAACTGGTGGAACCGCTGCTGCGCGCCAATCCCAGGTCCGCCGTGCTCTCGCTGGGCGACCATACCTATCCCTACGGCAGGGCCGTCGAGTTCGAAAAGTGCTACCACCCGACCTGGGGACGCTTCCGCGAGCGCACCTGGCCCACGCCCGGCAACCATGAATACGCGACGCCCGGCGCCGCGCCCTACTTCGCCTATTTCGGCGCGCGGGCCAAGCCGCAAGGAAAGAGCTGGTACAGCCTGCGTCTCGGCAGCTGGCTGGTGGTGTCGCTCGACAGCAACCTGACTGGCGCGGCGCATGCCGAGCAGATCGGCTGGCTGCGCGACACGCTGGCCCGCGAAAAAGCCGCCTGCACGCTCGCCTTCTGGCACCATCCGCTGTACACCTCGGGCGGCCACTTCCGCGAACAGGGACGCTTGCGCGACGCCTTCGCGCTGCTGCATGCGGCCGGCGCCGAGCTGGTCCTGTCGGGCCACGACCACGACTACGAACGCTTCGCGCCGCAGGATGCCGAGGGCCGGCTCGACCGCGCCAGGGGCGTGCGCCAGTTCGTGGTCGGCACCGGCGGCGCCTATGCCACGCCCTTCCTGCAGTTCACGCCAAACAGCGAGGTGCGCGAAGCCAGCTACGACGGGGTCCTGGAGCTGCGCCTGCTGGACGGCGCCTACGCATGGCGCTTCCTGCCGGCCGACCCCAGCCGGGTGCCGGCGGGGGCCACGCCCGACCACGGACGCGGCAGTTGCCACTGAGTCATCACTGAGTTGCCACCGAGGGCGACAGAAGGAGCTCCCCATGAGATACTGCCGGCTGCTCGCCCTGATATTGATGATGACCACATTCGCTCCACCCACTGGCGCCCAGTCGGCGCCGCCGCCCCTGCCCACTGTCGCTTTCGAAAAAACCACCCTGCCCAACGGCCTGCAAGTGATCCTGGTCGAAGACCGGCGCCTGCCGATCGTGGCAGTGAACATCTGGTACCACGTCGGCCCGGCCAACGAAGCGCCCGGCCTGACCGGCTTCGCCCATCTGTTCGAGCACATGATGTTCGCGCAGACGCGCCACATCCCGCGCGGCATGGCCGACCGCCTGCTGGAAGGCGCCGGCGCCACCGACAGCAACGGCGGCACCGGCTACGACCAGACCAGCTACTACGACACCGTGCCCTCCAACCAGCTGGAGCTGGCCTTGTGGGTGCACGCTGACCGCATGGGCTACCTGCTCGACGTGCTCGACCAGAAGGCGCTCACCAACCAGCAGGACGTGGTGCGCAACGAACGCCGCGAGACCGTCGAGGACGAACCCTACGGCCTGGTGCAGGAAGCGCTGGCGCATGCGCTGTTCCCGAAGGGCCATCCGTATTACGCCTCGATCATCGGCTCGCACGCCGACATCCAGAACGCGAAACTCGACGACGTGCGCCAGTTCTTCCAGCGCTACTACGGGCCGAACAACGCCAGCATCGTGATCGCCGGCGACATCGACAAGGCGAAAACGCGCGCCCTGGTGGAACGCTACTTCGGCAGTTTCAAGCGCAGCCCGCCGGTGGCGCGCCCCAGCATAACGACGCCGCCGATCACCAGCGAGCGCCGCGTGGTCGTGCGCGACCGCGTGGAGCTGCCGCGCATCTTCATGGGCTGGCTCACGCCGCCTGCCTACCAGCCGGGCGACACCGAGCTGGCGGTGGCGGCCGAGATCCTCGGCGGCGGCAAATCGAGCCGGCTGTACAAGAAGCTGGTGTACGAGCGCCAGATCGCCCAGGACGTGGACGCCAGCCAGAACTCCCAGGGCCTGGTGTCGACCTTCGTCATCGACGTCACCGCGCGCCCCGGCGTCGAAGCGCGCGCGCTGGAAGCGGCGATCGACGCCGAGCTGGCCCAGCTGCGCGATCACGGCCCCTCGCAGCGCGAAGTCGAGCGCGCCCGCAACAGCCTCGAGACCGCGCTCCTGAGCACCGTCGAAAAGCTGGGCGGCGACGGACTGGCGGACCAGCTCAACCACTACAACCAGTACACCGGCGACCCGGGCTACCTGGCAAAAGACGTGGCGCAGCTGCGCAGCATCACGCCCGCCGACGTGCAGCGCGCTGTGCGCAACTACTTGCGCCAGCAGGCGCGCGCGGTGGTCACCGGCCTGCCCGGCAAGCCCGTCATCGACGACCCGCGGGTTGCGCCTGCGCCGAAAGCCGGCAAGGCCGCCAAGCCGGCCGCCGTGGCCGCGCATGAAGCGATCAATGTGCCGGAGCCCTGGCGCGCGCAGCAGCCGAAGGCGGGGCCGGCCCCGCGCTTCACGCTGCCGCAGGGCGAGTCCTTCAAGCTCGCCAATGGCCTCACCGTGATCCACCACTACAAGCCGGGCCTGCCGCTGGTGGCGGCCCAGCTGGTGGTGCGCAGCGGCAGTGCCGAGAATCCCGCCGGCATGCCGGGCCTGGCCGGCTTCACGGCGCAGATGCTGGAAGAAGGCACGGCCACGCGCAGCGCTCCTAGAATAGCCGACGAGATCGCGCAGCTTGGCGCCTTCCTGGACACCGGCACCGGCCTTGATGCCTCCATGGTGTCGCTGCTGTCGCTGCGCGCGAACTTCGCGCCGGCGCTCGACATCATGGCCGACATCGTGCTGCGCCCGGCCTTCCCCAACGCGGAAGTCGAGCGCCAGCGCGCCGACCGGATCGGGGAACTGATCCAACAGCGCGACGATCCGGAATCCGTGGCCGCGGTGGCCGCAGCCGGCGCCTTGTACGGCAGTGGGCACCCGAAGGGCTATGGCCAGCTCGGCACCGAACCGGCGATCCGCGCCGTCACGCGCGACGACCTGGTGGACTTCTGGCGCCGCCACTACGTGCCCGGGAATGCCGCGCTGGTGGTGTCGGGCGACATCGCGCGCGGCGAACTGAAGGCGCTGGTGGAAGCGCGCTTCGCGGCCTGGGCACGTGCCGACGTCCCTGACGGCGATGCGGGCGAGCCCGCCGGCACGCCCGCGCGCCTGGTGCTGGTCGACCAGCCGGGCGCGGTGCAGACCGCGTTGCGCGTGACGAGCATCGGGGTGGCGCGCACGACGCCGGACTTCCCGGCGCTGCAGGTCCTGAACGGTGCGCTGGGGGGCATGTTCTCCAGCCGCCTCAACGACAAGCTGCGCGAGACCAAGGGCTACACCTACGGCATCTCGTCCTGGTTCCGCTACGACCGCACGCCCGGCCCCTTCGTCATCGCCAGCAGCGTGCGCCGCGACGCCACCGGCGACTCGGTGCGCGAGATCTTCAGCGAAGTGAGCGCGATGCGCGATGCGCCGCTGCCGGCCGCCGAGCTCGACACCGCCCGCGATGCCCAGGTGCTGTCGCTGCCCGGGGCTTTCGAGACCAATGCCGACATCGGCGCCAGCATGGCCGACATCTTCATCTACGGCCTGCCGCTCGACTACTACGCGCGCCTGCCCGCCCAAATCTCGGCCGTCACGGCGGCGCAGGTACAGGCCGCGGCGCGCAAGTACCTGGCGCCGGACAAGATGAAGGTGGTGGCCGTGGGTGACCGCAAGCGCATCCTGCCGCAGCTGCAGCCGCTCGGGCTGGGGGCGGTGGAGGTGCGCGACAGCGATGGGCAGTTGCCGCGTCCGCGGCAGTAACACTTGCCGCGCTTGCCCGGCGCGGCATTTTCGCCTAACATGTGAACAAATCTTCACATGTTGAATATGACCACACTTCCTGATCCCGAACACGCGGCCGGCGCCGTCGAAGAACTGGCCGACCTGTTCCACCTGCTCGGCGACGCCACCCGCCTGCGCATCGTGCTGGCCTGCCTGGCGCAGCCGACCGCCGTGGGGGACATCGCCGCCTCCCTCGACCTGTCCAGCTCCCTGGTCAGCCACCACCTGCGCCTGCTGCGCGCTGCGCGCATCGTCAAGGCCGAGCGCCAGGGCAAGCAGGTCTTCTATTCGGCTGCCGACGCCCACATCAGCAGCCTGCTCGCCAACATGTTCGAACACATCGCCGAACCAGTCAACGGAATGGACGCATGAGCACCACCCACACGCACGACCACCATGATCACGACCACGATCATGGCCACCACCATGGTTTCGGCCACCACCATCACCACATGCCCGATCCGGCCGGGCACGAGCGCGCCTTCGCGCTGGCCATCGGCCTCAACGCGCTGTTCGTGGCCATCGAATTCACCTACGGCTTCATCGCCCACTCCACCGCACTGATGGCGGACGCCGGTCACAACCTGTCCGACGTGCTCGGCCTTGTGCTGGCCTGGGGCGCGGCGGCGCTGGCCAAGCGCGCGCCGACGGGTCGCTACACCTACGGCCTGCGCGGCTCCTCGATCCTGGCGGCGCTGGGCAACGGCCTGCTCCTGATGGTGGCCTGCGGCGCCATCGCCCTGGAAGCGGTGCAACGCTTCAGCGAGCCGGCGCCGGTACAGGGCCTGACGGTGTCGATCGTCGCGGGGATCGGCGTCGCGATCAACGGCTTCTCGGCCTGGCTGTTCATGGCCGGCAGCAAGAGCGACCTGAACCTGCGCGGCGCCTACCTGCACATGGCGGCCGATGCGGCGCTGTCGCTGGGCGTGGTGATTTCGGGCCTGCTCATCATGGGCACCGGCTGGACCTGGGTCGACCCGGCAGTGAGCCTGGCGATCGTGGTCGTGATCGTGATCGGCACCTGGTCGCTGCTGCGCGAATCGGTGCTGCTGTCGATGGCGGCGGTGCCGCCCGGCGTGGATGCGAACGCGGTGCGCGGCTTCCTGTGCAGCCAGCCGGGCGTGAAGGAAGTGCACGACCTGCACATCTGGGCGATCAGCACGACCGAGAACGCGCTGACGGCGCACGTGGTGATGCCGGGCGGATATCCGGGGGACCGGGTGCTGGACGAGATGGTGGCCAAGCTGCGCAGCGACTTCGGGATCCACCACTGCACGCTGCAGGTAGAGGAAGGGACGACGCATCATGGCTGTACGCTGGGAGATCATCATGGTCATGACCATGACCATGATCACGACCATGCCCACGCGCACTGAGTGCGGCCGGGCCGGCGAACTCTAGCCGGCGAGGTTGGCGTACAACGCCGTACTCAGGTAACGCTCGCCGAACGACGGAATGATCGTCACGATCAGCTTCCCGGCATTCTCCGGCCGCTGCGCCACCTGCACCGCCGCCCACAAGGCGGCGCCCGACGAAATCCCCACCAGCAGTCCCTCTTCGCGCGCCGCGGCGCGCGCCGTCTCGAAGGCATCCTCGTTCTTCACGGTGATCACTTCGTCGTAGACGCCGGTATTGAGCACCGCCGGCACGAAGCCGGCGCCGATGCCCTGGATCGGGTGCGGTCCCTTGGTCCCTTTGGACAGCATGGGCGAGGCTTCCGGCTCCACCGCGATGGCCTGGAAGCCGGGTTTGCGTGCCTTGATGACTTCGCTCACGCCGGTGATGGTGCCGCCGGTACCGACGCCGGCCACCAGGATGTCGACCCGGCCGTCGGTGTCGCGCCAGATTTCCTCGGCGGTGGTGTTGCGGTGGATTTCCGGGTTGGCCGGATTGTTGAACTGTTGCGGCATGAAGCAGTTCGGGTCGGCGGCGACCAGTTCCTCGGCGCGGCGGATCGCGCCCAGCATGCCTTCGCTGCCCGGCGTGAGCACCAGCTCGGCGCCATAGGCGCGCAGCAGCATGCGCCGCTCGTTGCTCATGGTCTCGGGCATGACCAGCTTGCAGCGGTAGCCGCGCGCGGCGCACACCATCGCGAGCGCGATGCCGGTGTTGCCGCTGGTGGGTTCGACGATGACGGTGTCGGGCTTGATCATGCCGGCCCGCTCGGCGGCCTCGATCATGGCCAGGCCGATGCGGTCCTTCACGCTGTGCGCCGGGTTGTGGTATTCCAGCTTGCCGAGGATCTCGGCGCCGCCATTCGGGGCCAGCCTGCGGATTCGTACGAGGGGGGTGTTGCCGATCAGTTCAGTAACGTCGTTCGCGATGCGCATGCCGGTCTCCCGAGAGTCGTTAGCTTTGGATTTACTTCACGTTCACCAGTTCCACATCAAAGATCAGGTCGGCATCGGGCGGAATCATGCCGCCGGCGCCGCGCTTGCCGTAGGCCAGTGCGCTCGGGATGACCAGGGTGCGCTTGCCGCCCACCTTCATGCCCTGCACGCCCTGCTCCCAGCCCTTGATGACCATGCCGGCGCCGAGCTGGAACTCGAGCGGGTCGCCACGGTCGAGCGAGGAGTCGAACTTCTTGCCGCGCTGCTTGGGCGCGAGCGGCTTGTGCAGCCAGCCGGTGTAGTGGACCAGCACCTTGCTGCCGACGCTGGCTTCCTTGCCCTTGCCGACCACGCGGTCGATGATCTCGACCTGCGGGGTGGGTGCGGCCGGGACGACCGGCTCGGCCTGCGGCTGGACCGTCTGCGGCTGGGTCGCCTGCGGGACGTTCTGCTGCTCCGGCGCAGGCTGGGTGGTGGGCTTGGACGCGTCCTGTTGCTGGGTGGCGCTGTCCTGGGCGGTGGCGCCGGCAGCGGCGGCCAGCAGCAGTGCTGCGAATGCGGTACGACGGATCATGTGGGTTCTTCCATCAAAGTGATCAATAACTGAACCTATGATAGCAAGGCCGCTTCGGCTTGCACAGTTTGCGCTTGAGCAACAGCATCGAGCGCATCCATCGGCTCGGCGTTCGCCGCATCGGCCAGCTTGCGCAGCAGGTGGCCGGCCGCCACCATGCCGAAGGTGGCCGTGACCACCATGCTCGAGCCGAAACCGGCGCAGTTCAGGCCGGTGACGCCGTTCGGATCGATCGCGCAGGCATCGCCGGCATCCGGATAGCGCAGCGGTTCCATCGAGAACACGGCATCGATGTGGTACTTGTTCTTTTCACCCTTGGCGAAGCCGTACTGGGCGCGCAGGATCTTGCGCACTTTCTTCAGCAGCGGTTCCTGCTCGGTGCGGGCCAGGTCGCGCACTTCGATCTTGGTCGGGTCGGTCTGGCCGCCGGCGCCGCCAATGACGATCAGGGGCAAGGCCTTGGCGCTGCAATAAGCGATCAGGGCCGCCTTCGACTTGACGCCGTCGATCGCGTCGACCACGTAATCGAAACCTTTACCGGCGATCATCGTCTCGATGTTCTCCGGGTCGATGAAGTCCTCGACCAGGGTAACCTTGCAGAACGGGTTGATCTGCGCGATGCGTTCCTTGAGCGCTTCGATCTTCGGCATCCCGATGGTCGAGCTGAGCGCCTGGAGCTGGCGGTTGATGTTCGATTCGGCCACGTTATCGAGGTCGATCAGGGTCAGGTGGCCTACGGCGCTGCGTGCCAGTGCCTCGACGATCCAGGAACCGACGCCGCCGACACCGATCACGCAAACGTGCGCCGCACGGAAGCGTTCGAGGGCACGCTCGCCATAGAGGCGCGCGATCCCGCCGAAGCGGCGCGCAAAGTCGACTTCGTCGTCCAGGGTAGCTGCAAGAGTAGAGGTATCGGTCAGGTTCATCCCACCATTTTAACGGACCTCGATTGCGCATCTGCACTAAAATAGCTCCTAGTCAACCAAATTCTTCTCGTGTGTCAACAAAACGCCCCATGACTCTCCACCTCCACGACACCGCCCCCGATTTCGACCAGCCGATCGCCGTCCTCAAGCACTGCCACGACCGCATCCGCAAGCAGCTGGCGACCCTCGACAAGCTGCTCGCCCACCTGCCGGAATTCGGCGCCGACGAACAGGCGCGCCAGGCCGCGGCAGCGGTGCTGAAATACTTCGAGAAGGCGGCCCACCTGCACCACGACGACGAGGAACAGGACCTGATCCCGATGCTGCGCGCCGTGGCGCAAGGCGAGGACGCCGCTACCCTGCAGGCGCTGGCGCCGGTGATCCTGCAGGACCACAAGGACATGGACGCGATCTGGCAGGACTTGCACGAGCAGCTGACCGCCATCGCCGAAGGCGGGTCGACCGTACTGTCGGCCAGCGCGGTGCAGCGTTTCAGCCAGCGCTATCTTTCCCACATGGAACGCGAGGAAGGTACGATGGCGCCGATGGCCCTGCGCCTGTTCAGCCCGGAACAAATGGCCCAATTGGGCAAGGCGATGCAGGCGCGCCGCGGCATCGGAGAAACCTCCCCTGCCCCGGCGATCGGCCAGGCCGTCGCCGACCTGCGCAAGGATTACGGCCAGGCCAGCCTGAACGAGAATGAAGTGATGGACGACCCGATGCTCCAGTTCACGCAATGGTTCGAGCAGGCCTTGAAGGCCGAGGTGAACGAGCCGAACGCCATGTCGGTGGCCACGGTGGCCGCCAACGGCCGCCCGAGTTCGCGCATCGTGCTGGTGAAGCAGTTCGACGAACGCGGCTTCACCTGGTACACCAACTACGACAGCCGCAAAGGCCAGGAGTTGGAGGATAATCAATACGCCGCTTTGTTGTTCTTTTGGAGCGAACTCGAACGCCAGGTGCGCATCGAAGGACGTGTAGAGCGCACCTCAAACGAAGAAAGCGACCGGTATTTCCGCAGCCGGCCGCTGAAAAGCCGTTTGTCGGCCATCGCCTCTCGCCAAAGCGCTCCAATCGGCAGCCGCGCTGAGCTGGAACAGAACTACGACGCCGTAGCACGGCAAGCTGGAGATGATCCGGCGCGTCCAGGCAACTGGGGCGGTTTCCGCCTCGTGCCCGAGCGCCTGGAATTCTGGCAGGGGCGCCGCTCCCGCTTCCACGACCGCATCGTCTACGAGCGTCAGGAAGACGGCAGCTGGACCCGCCTGCGTTTGCAACCCTAGGCCGGCCGCAGCGCGAGCTCGCATCTGCGCGGCACGCCGGCCACCTATGCCGGAGGTGAGCGTGTTCGAGCAAATGGTATTGTCGGCCTGGAGTGCAGGCCTGCGTGACAAGCTGTCCCTGCCCTTGCGGGTGGAACTGTGGGATGGCCGCCAACTCGAGTTTTCCTCCGAGCCAGCACGTGTGACCATCCGCGTGCCCGACCGCTCCGCCCTGCGCTACCTGCGCTCGCCCTCGCTGTACAACCTGGGGCGCGCCTACGTCGAGGGAGCGATCGACATCAAGGGACGGGCGGCCGACATCATCAACGTCGGCAACGCCCTGGCGGCCAGCCTGGACAAGGGACGCGGCCGCCTCGGAGACATGCTGCGCCGGGCGGTCCCGCACACGCGCGAGAGCGATGCCGAAGCGATCCGCTACCACTACGACGTTTCCAACGATTTCTACGCGGCCTGGCTCGACCCGGCCATGGTGTATTCCTGCGCCTACTTCGAGAACGGCGACGAAGACCTGGCCACGGCGCAGCAAAAGAAGATCGACCACATCCTGCGCAAGATCGACCTGCGACCTGGACAGACCTTGCTCGACATCGGCTGCGGCTGGGGTGCGCTGGTGCTGCGCGCGGCCCAGGCCTTCGGCGCGCGCTGCGTCGGCGTAACGCTGTCCGAGAACCAGGCCCGGCTTGCGCGCGAGCGGGTCGAACGGGCCGGATTGCAGGGCCAGGTCGAGATTCGCCTGCAGGACTACCGCGACGTCGACGGCAGCTTCGAGCGCATCACCAGCGTCGGCATGTTCGAACACGTCGGCGTGCAGCACCTGCCGGAATATTTTTCACGCGTGAACCGGCTGCTGGCCCCGGGGGGCGTGGTGATGAACCACGGCATCACGACCACCAATGTCGACAACAGCGCCACGCCCTACGGCGGCGGCGAATTCATCGACCAGTACGTGTTCCCGCACGGCGAGCTGGCCCACCTGGCCACGGTGGTGCGGGCGATGCAGGAAGGCGGGCTGGAGGTGCGCGACGTGGAAAACCTGCGGCGCCACTACGCGAAGACCTGCGCGATCTGGACCGACAATTTCGAAAGCAATGCCGAGCATGTCCGGACGCTGACGGACGAGAAGCGCTTCCGCATCTGGCACGTCTACCTGGCAGGCTGCGCCTACGCCTTCGCGCACGGGAGGATCAGCCTGTACCAGATCGTGTGCGGGAAGGCGGATGGGGATGTGGCGCAGCTGCCGTGGTCGCGGCGGTATATGTACCTCGGCACATGAATACCGTTACACCATAGGGGTGGTCCAGTCCAGTGGACTGGACCACGCTTCGCCGGCCGCGCGTTCAAATCACGGCATTGCTGCCCGCGCGGCTATTCTGTTGCTGGTTGAACGCGCGGTCGGCAGAGCGTGATCTGGTCCACTGGACCAGATCACCCCTACTTGAGCCGCTCGCTGAAGGTCTTGCGGAACTTCGCCACCTTCGGCGCCACCACGAAGGCGCAGTAGCCCTGCAGCGGATGCTGCGCAAAATAATTCTGGTGATAGTCCTCGGCCTTGTACCAGGTCTCCTGGGGCAACAGCTGGGTCACGATCGGCGCATCCCATACCGCCGCCATCTCGGCCATCACCTTGCGCGCCGTCGCCTCCTGCTCCGGCGAGGTGGTGAAGATCACCGAGCGGTATTGCGGGCCGACATCATTGCCCTGGCGGTCAGGCGTGGTCGGATCATGGATCGTGAAGAAGATCTCGAGGATGTCGCGGTAGCTGATCACCGTGGGGTCGAACTCGAGCCGCACCACCTCGGCATGGCCGGTCGTGCCCGCGCACACTTGTTCGTAGCTCGGATTGGCGACGTGGCCGCCCATGTAGCCCGATTCCACGCGCGTCACGCCGCGCGCTTCCAGGTAGACCGCTTCCAGGCACCAGAAGCATCCGCCACCCAGGATGGCTACCTCCCTCCCGCTTTGTTCGCTCATTGCACGCACCTTTGCTATTTCGTCAGATTCGATAGTTCTTAATGTAACGCAAAGCGCACTTTCATGCAGTGCGCTCGGGATCAAAACCCGGCCGGCCGCCCGACAGTGGCATAATGGCGGTCCAATGAATACACGCTCTCCCCGTGCCACGACGCGCGGTTTCGACTCGGCGCATTTTCGCCACGCCCTGTCGCAATTCGCCACCGGTGTCACCGTCATCACCACGCGCCTTGCCGACGGCTCTTTCCGTGGCCTGACCGCCAGTTCCTTCAACTCGGTCTCGCTCGAGCCCCCGCTCGTCCTGTGGAGCCTGGGCGCCGGCGCCAACAGCCTGCCCATCTTCAGCGGCAACTCGCATTACGTCATCAACGTGCTGGGCGCGGGCCAGCAGGACCTGGCGCTGCGCTTTTCGCGCCGCAGCATCGACGATCCCTTCACCGGCGTCGAGTACGAACTGTCGCGCACCGGCCTGCCGATCCTGAAGGGCGTCTCGGCCTGGTTCGAATGCCACAACCGCAGCCGCTATCCGGAAGGCGACCACGTCATCTTCGTGGGCGAAGTCGAGGAATGCGCCGTGCATCCGCAATCGGCGCTGCTGTTCCATGGCGGGCGCTTCGGTGCAACCGGCTAGGGCGGCTGATTAAACAGCTTTCCATTGCAGCTGGCGAGGATCACGCCAGCTCTCCGGATTTTCAGGCAAATCGCGCCGGGCCTCGCGCCCTACCATGCTCTTCACCTTAACGCCGCCTCAAGCGGCATATCATGGAGAAGAGATCATGTCCAAAGTCTGGTTCATTACGGGCGCCGGCCGCGGCATCGGCGCAGAAATTGCCCATGCAGCTATCGCCGATGGCGACCGCGTTGTCGCGGCGGCTCGCAGTCTTGCACAGCTGACATCCACCTTCGCCCCGGTCGATTCGGAGCAGGTCGAACTGGTCGAACTCGACGTCGCCAAGGAAACGCAAGCCACGGCCGCCATCGAGGCCGCCGTCGCCCGCTTCGGCCGCATCGACGTGCTCGTCAACAACGCCGCCTATGGGCTGCTGGGCAACTTCGAGGAGCTGTCCCCGGCCGACATCGAACAGCAGTTCACGGTCAATGTATTCGGCGTGATGCACGTGCTGCGTGCCGCCCTGCCGGTGTTGCGCCGCCAGCGCGCGGGCCACGTCGTCAACATCAGCTCGATCGCCGGCGTCACCGGCTTCGATGGCGCCTCGGTCTACTGTGCCACCAAGTACGCGATCGAAGGCCTGTCGTCTTCGCTAGGGCTGGAGCTGGCCAAGTTCGGCATCAAGGTAAGCACTGTCGAGCCGGGCTTCTTCCGTACCGACTTCCTCGACCAGAGCTCGGTGCGCTACGGCCAGAAGGTGATCGACGATTATGCGGCCCACGGCTCGGTCGAGAACGCGTATGGCGCCTACCACGGCAAGCAGCTGGGCGATCCGGCCAAGCTCGCCAGGCTGGTGGTGCACCTGGCCGGGATGGACAATCCGCCGAAGCAGTTCCTTGCAGGCAGTGATGCACTCGCCATGGCACAAACCGCGATCGATGCCCGCTTGACCGAGCTGAACGCCCTGTCTGGACTGTCGCGCTCGACGGACCACGATGCCTGAGCACTGCACCGGCACTGGTGGTATCCTGCGACCGATAGCACCATGAACTCGCCCGACCAGCTCCCCATCCTTGCCGGTGTCCAGACAAGCGAGCCGCCCCAGCAGCCGGCCATGCCTGCGCTTGCGCGCTTGGCGCGGCTGCTGCTTGCCACTGCGCCGCAGGACGGTTCTTTCGAGACCTGCATTCCGGGCGTCCATGCCATCCGCGCCTCGACCACCAGCGCGGAACTGGTGCATGGCCTGCACCGCCCTGCCCTGTGCATCGTTGCGCAGGGCGCCAAGACGGTCATGCTGGGCCAAGAGTCCTATGAATACGATCCCTCGCGCATGATGATCTTTTCGCTGGACCTGCCGATCGCCGCCATGATCAGGCAAGCCAGCGTGGCCGCGCCCTACCTGTCCTTCCGGCTCGATTTCGACCAGCAGCGGCTGGCGGAACTGATCCTGAAGGCCTATCCGGAAGGTGTGCCGGCAGTTCGCGACAGGCGTGCCGTGTACGTGGCGCAGGCGGGCGACGCCATCGTCGACGCCGCGGCGCGTTTGATGGCGCTGGCCAGCCAGCCCGAGGATGCCGCCCTGCTGGCGCCGCTGGCCATCGACGAGATCGTGCTGCGCCTCTTGCGCGGCCCCTTTGGCGCCCGCCTGGCCCAGCTCGGCCGCGTCGAGTCGCACCGTATCGGCAAGGTAGTGGACTGGATCCGCCGGAATTACGACCGGCCTGTCCGCATCGACGACATGGCCGAGCTGGCGCACATGAGTCCCTCTTCCCTGCACGAGCACTTCAAGTCGCTGACCTCCATGAGCCCGCTGCAGTTCCAGAAGACCCTGCGCCTGCAGGAAGCACGCCGCCTGATGTTGTCGACCGGCATGGATGCCGGACTTGCTTGCCAGCGTGTCGGCTATGCCAGCCCCTCGCAGTTCAGCCGTGAATATGCTCGCCATTTCGGCTCGGCGCCGACACGCGACATGCTACGTCTACGCAATGCCGGCCTGGCGCAAGCAGTATCGTTTACACAATAATCCGCCATCGTCGGCGCGCGAATTTCCGACCGAGCAAAAATGAAAATGCTTGTCGCAGATTCAAAAGATACGGCGGCGCACCATTCTTATAATGGTCAAGCTATGGCGTGCCTTCAGACTGGCGTGCGCCTCGTACAAGAACCTATCGAGACAGGAAGATCATGAGCCATTCCGATTCGCCCCGCAAAGCCGCCTTCCACTGGGACGACCCCCTGCTGCTGAACAGCCAGCTCACCGATGAAGAACGCATGGTGCGCGAGGCTGCGGCAAGCTACTGCCAGGACAAGCTGAAGCCGCGCATCCTCGAGGCTTTCCGCCACGAGCGCATGGACAACGCGATCTTCCGCGAAATGGGCGAACTCGGCCTGCTCGGCCCGACCATCCCGGAACAATACGGCGGCCCGGGCCTGAATTACGTCTCGTATGGCCTGATCGCACGCGAAGTCGAGCGCGTCGACTCCGGCTACCGCTCGATGATGAGCGTGCAGTCCTCGCTGGTGATGGTGCCGATCTTTGAATTCGGCAATGAGGAAACCAAACAGAAATACCTGCCGAAACTGGCCACCGGCGAATGGATCGGCTGCTTCGGCCTGACCGAGCCGAACCACGGCTCCGACCCGGCCTCGATGGTCACCCGCGCCCGCAAGGTCGAAGGCGGCTATTCGCTGAGCGGTTCCAAGATGTGGATCACCAACTCACCGGTCGCCGATGTGTTCGTGGTCTGGGCCAAGGACGACGAAGGCGCGATCCGCGGCTTCGTGCTGGAAAAGGGCTGGAAAGGCCTGAGCGCGCCCGCCATCCACGGCAAGTTCGGCCTGCGCGCCTCGGTCACCGGCGAGATCGTCATGGACGAGGTGTTCTGCCCGGAAGAGAACGCCTTCCCGGACGTGCGCGGCCTGAAGGGCCCGTTCACCTGCCTGAACTCGGCGCGCTACGGCATCGCCTGGGGCGCGCTCGGCGCGGCCGAAGACTGCTGGCACACGGCGCGCCAGTACGTGCTGGACCGCAAGCAGTTCGGCAAGCCACTCGCCGCCAACCAGTTGGTGCAGAAGAAGCTGGCCGACATGCAGACCGAAATCACCCTCGGCCTGCAGGGCTGCCTGCGCCTGGGCCGCATGAAGGACGAAGGCACCGCCGCCGTCGAGATCACCTCGATCATGAAGCGCAACTCCTGCGGCAAGGCACTGGATATTGCCCGTACGGCACGTGACATGCTCGGCGGTAACGGCATCTCGGACGAGTTCGGCATCGTGCGCCACATGGTCAACCTCGAAGTGGTCAACACCTACGAAGGCACCCACGACATCCACGCGCTGATCCTCGGCCGCGCACAGACTGGCATCGCCGCGTTCTGATCCCTCAGCGCGCCGTCGAAAGGCGGCGCGCTTTCTCATGCAACACTGATTTCGTTACAACAGGCTTTTCTAATTTCAATCGTGCAGCGTCAATACAACGTGATTTTGAGCTAGGATAGTTACTCAGTTCTTATAACTAACAATAGCGGTATCTCAGACCATTTCGCGAGGTTGGATGAGCGCCCTTGACGGACCGCAATTGCCTGCTCTTGGCGACGCACAAGCGCTGTCGCTCGAGCTGTTGCTCCAGAATTTGCCTGGAGTCGCTTATCGCTGTCGCTACGATGCTGACTGGACGATGGAATTCATCAGCGCCGGTGTGGAGAAGTTGACTGGTTATCCGGCAGCCGCATTCCTGGCGCGCCCAGGCATGAATTTCGCAAGCCTGATCCATCCTGAAGATCGTGCCAGTGCCGAACGCAGCGTTGCACTCGCACTACAGCAGGAGCGCTCTTTCAAGCTGACCTACCGCATCCGCTGCGCCAACGGCGAAACACGATGGGTATATGAACAGGGAGCAGCACCGCCTCAGGGACGGGGCAAGATCCTTGAAGGCTTCATGTTCGACTACACGGAACTGCGCAATACCAACCTGCTGGTGCAGGAACAGGCTTCCTACCTGCAGCAGGCGCGCGATGCGATCATCGCGATGGACCTGAATTCGCGCATCACGTACTGGAATCACGGCGCAGAACGGCTCTACGGCTGGAGCGCTTCCGAAGCACGTGGCAAGAAATTCTCCGATTTACTGTGCGAGAACTTGCCAGCCTACCACGCGGCCTACGAGAACACACTCGCCAACGGCGGGTGGATGGGCGAGTTGTCGCACCTGCGCCGCGACGGCGTTTGCATCGAGACCGATACCCGCTGGACGTTGATGGCCAACGACCGCGAGTCTGGCGCGCCTCAGAAGATCCTGGTGATCAGCACCGACATCAGCGAACGCAAGCACAATGAGGCAAAGATCTACCGACTTGCCTTCTTCGACCCATTGACCGATCTGCCGAACCGCGCCAGCCTGCTCGACCACCTGCGCCGCGCCCTGCTGGGCAGCGCGCGCACGCGCAAGTGCGGCGCCCTGATGTTCTGCGACCTCGACAATTTCAAATACCTGAACGACTCGCAGGGTCACGCCGCCGGCGACCTGCTGCTGCAGGCGGTGGCGCGCCGCCTCGAGCACTGCGTGCGCGAATCCGATATGGTGGCGCGCCTGGGCGGCGACGAGTTCGTGATCCTGATCCAGCCGGTGGAAGACACGCGCGAGGGCGCGGCGGCTCAAGCCGAGACGGTGGCCAGCAAGGTGGTGGCCGCGATGGCGGCGCCTTTCCAGCTGGCCGACATGATGTATTCGGTCTCGGTCAGCGTCGGCGTGACCACCTTGTGCGGCACCGTGGACACGGTCGAATCGACGCTGCGCCAGGCCGATGCCGCGATGTACCAGTCCAAGGCCTGCGGGCGCAACACCTACCGCTTCCACGACCCGGCGGTGCAGGCGGCGTGGTCGGCTCGGGCCGAGCTGGAAGGCGCAATGCGGCGTGCGCTGCGCGACAATGAGTTCGTGCTGCATTACCAGCCGCAGCTCGACCGCAGCAGCCGCGTGATCGGCGCCGAAGCGCTGTTGCGCTGGCGCCTGCCGGACGGTCGGCTGCTGTACCCGGCCGAGTTCATCCAGGCTGCCGAAGAGAGCGGCCTGATCATCGACATCGGACGCTGGGTGCTGCGCACCGCCTGCGCCGAGCTGGCGCGCTGGCAGCACTATCCGGACACCGCCGGACTGACGATGTCGGTCAATGTCAGCGCCGGCCAGTTCATCGAGCCCGACTTTGTGCCGATGCTGCAACAGGTGTTCGAAGAAACCGGGGTGCAGCCATCCAGCCTCAAGCTCGAGCTGACCGAAAGCCTGGTAGTGCGCGACTTCAGCCACACCGCGCACACCATGGCCACCCTCAAGCAGCGCGGCATCAGCTTTTCGCTGGACGACTTCGGCACCGGCTATTCGTCGCTGGCCTACCTGCGCAAGCTGCCGCTCGACCAGCTCAAGATCGACCAGTCCTTCATGCGCGACGTGCTGACCGACCAGAACGACGCGTCCATCGTGCGCTCGATCATTGCGCTGGGCGAGAGCCTGGGCCTGCAGGTGATCGCGGAAGGCGTCGAGACGCCGGGCCAGCGCCAGTTCCTGTCGGACGCCGGCTGCTACATCTACCAGGGCTTCCTGTACCAGCACGCGCTTAGCGCCGAGCATTTCACGCAGTACGCGCGCACGGTGCATTGATCGAGGCCTGTCCGCCTGTTATGGATACCAAACCAGCGAACTTTCTTCGCTGAAGGCGCCTTCATAATGCTTGCGGAAAGCGGCCATGGCAGGGTCGTTCAAGCTTTCCACATCGATCGGGCGCCCTTCGCCGAGTTCGATATCGCGAAATCCGTAGCGCGCAACCTCCTGCAAGGCCAGCCCAAGTTTGGAAACGGATTCGTCCTGCGCGAAAAACAAAAGAAACCGGTGCGTGCTGCCGGGCGCAGGACTCGCCCATTCGAATTCAGCCTTGCCGTCGAACCGGGCCGAGCCCGGATAGATCATCACGGTCTTCACGCTTCGTTTCCTTGCCTGGTTTGCGGGACCGCTCGACGCATGGAAGGATCGTCGTGCAGCGCCAGCGGCACGCCGCGCGCCCAGCGGTTCGAGGACAGCGAGAATTCCAGCGCACGCACCTGGTGGAACCAGCCGGCCGGCACGTAGAGCATGTCGCCGGGTTCGACGACGCAGGACACCGTGGCCGCCTGGCGCGCAAGCGGATAGGCGTCGTAGTCGGGAGCCTCCGGGTCGAAGGGCGAACCGAACAGCACAGGATTGGCTTCGCTGGCGTACAGGAATGCGTCGTGATGCGGCGGCGCCAGGAAGATACGCTTGCGGCCCCATATCTGCGCGAAGATGTTGTCGTCGAAGTCGCAGTGCAGCGGCGTCATCGTGCCGATGGGCCCAAGCCAGAAACGGGGCGGCCCCATCTTGCCGAAGTAGGCGGGCCAGTGGCACAGGCGGTTCAGCTCGCGCAGTTCCAGGTTGCCGACATAGGGCGGCGGTTCGCCGGCGCCGTGGATACGTTCGGGCTCGAGGTCGAGGTAGGCGCGCAAGGACATGTCGCGCATCGGGCGGTCGGCCCGGAAGGGTTGCCGGATGTAGTCGCCGACGCGGGCGCGCACCGGCAGATCGCCGTAGCGTTCGCGCAGCTCGAGCGGGGTAAGGCTGCACAGGGGCCAGCGGTTGACCAGGCCGGTCATGATAAAGGGGAGTCCTTGCGCGGCGCGCGCCGCAAAGGCTGCCGCGTCCATCCGCTTGAGGCGCGGCACCTCGGAAAGGATCGGCAGGCCGCGCGCATGGCCCTTGACGGCCTGGCGCATCGCGGCGATCGAGACGACGCCGCGTACCGCGGCGTCGCGCTCCTCCTGCGCCAGCCTCCTGGCCGCGGCATCTTCCGGCGTTGCCGCCAGCGTCGGCAGCGGTGGCAGGATGCCTTTCGCTTCCCTATTGTCCTGCATATGTTTTCAGCACTCCACACGAAACCGTACAGGTTAGCGCGTGGAGCCCGAAAAGTCGAATCAGGCGCGGCTTGCGCCGAAGGGCGTTTCCGCCACGCCCTGCACACCCGGGCGCAGCAGCACCACCGAACCGGCGTCGCCGCCCGTGCCCGGGTCAATCGACGTCACCAGCAGGGTATCGAGCTGCGGCCCGCCGAAGGCGCACATCGAAGGCTTGGCCATCGGCAGCGCGATCTCGCGGTCCAGCTTCCCGCCGGGCGTGAAGCGCTGTACCAGGCCGCCGTCGTTGGCGCAGGTCCAGTAGCAGCCGTCGGCATCGACCGCGGCGCCGTCCGGGCGGCCCTTCTGCCCGGTCAGGTCGAGGAAGACGCGCTTGTTGTGCGGTATGCCCTGCTCGATGTCGTAGTCGAAGGCCCACACGGTGCGGCGCTGCGGATGCGAATCCGACAGGTACATGGTGCGCCCGTCGGGCGACCAGGCCAGGCCGTTCTGCGTGAGCAGGCCGCTTACGACCGGGCCATGCAGCCCTTCGTCCGCGCTGTAGCGGTACAGGCCGCCGACCGCGCGCGCCGCGCCCATGTCCATGAACATGGTGCCGCTCCAGAAACGGCCCTGGCGGTCGCAGCGCCCGTCGTTGAAGCGCATGCCTTCGCCCAGTTCAAGCGCGGACGGCGCGGCCAGGCGCGTGGCCTCGGCCTTGCCGTCCTCGCCCAGCACCAGGCGATGGATGCCGGTTTCCATGCCGGCCACCAGGCTGCCGTCGACAGCGCCTGCGATGCAGGCCACCATCTCGGGCGCTTCCCAGTGGCGCAGCGCGCCGGTGGCATGGTCCATGCGCCAGACGCGGCGCGCCGGGATGTCCACCCAGTACCACGCTTGCTCAAGCGCGTTCCAGGTGGGGCTTTCGCCGGTGGCGCAATGCACGCCTTCGATACGGTCGATCTCCATGCCTGCCATTACAGGTCGGTGATCTCGCGGTGTGCCGGCACTAGGGCCTTCATCACCAGCCAGGCCGTCAGGTAGGCCAGCGCGCAGATCGAGAACATGATCAGGTAGCCGGTTTCCAGGTGACCCAGGGCGCCGTAGTAGTCGAACAGCCAGCCGCCCAGCTTGGTGAGCAGCACGCCGCCCAGGCCGCCGGCCATGCCGCCGATGCCGACCACCGACCCGACGCTGTGCTTCGGGAACATGTCGGACACGGTGGTGAACAGGTTGGCCGACCAGGCCTGGTGCGCCGAGGCACCGATGCCGATCAGGATCACCGGGATCCAGAAGCCCAGGTAGCCGAGCGGTTGGGCCAGCAGCACCACCAGCGGGAACAGGGCGATGGTGAACATGGCGCGCATGCGGCCCTGGTAGATGCTGTGGCCGCGGTCGATGAACCAGGTCGGCAGCCAGCCGCCGCCGATACTGCCCACCATCGTCATGCTGTACAGGACCGCCAGCGGCAGGACCATCTCCGGGCCGGTCAGGCCGTACTGCGCCGACATGTACTTCGGCAGCCAGAACAGGAAGAACCACCACACGCCGTCGGTCATGAACTTGCCGAAGGCGAAAGCCCAGGTCTGGCGGTAACCCAGCAGCTTGAACCAGGATGCCTTCGGCTTGGCCGCTGCGGCGGTGGGGTTCGCGTCCGCAGGCGAGCTGTCGCTGTTGATATAGGCCAGTTCGCCGGCGCTGAGGCGTTTCTGGCGATCCGGGGTGTCGTACAGCCAGATCCAGATGCCCATCCAGATGAAGCCGATGGCGCCGACCGCGATGAAGGCGGCCTGCCAGCCCCAGTACTCGGCGATCAGGGGCACGGTCAAGGGAGCCAGGATCGCGCCGACGTTGGCGCCGGAGTTGAAGATGCCGGTGGCGAAGGAACGCTCGCGCTTGGGGAAGTATTCCGCAGTCGCCTTGATCGCGGCCGGGAAGTTGCCCGCCTCGCCGATCGCCAGCACCGCGCGGCCCACCATGAAGCCGACGATCGAGACCGGCACCGCGGCCAGGCCGAGCGTGGTGAACACGCTGTTGACCGCATTGCCGATGCCGATGGCGTAGGCGTGCGCGATGGCGCCGATCGACCAGACCACGATGGCGAGGACGAAGGCGCGCTTGGTGCCGAGGCGGTCGATCACGCGGCCGGCAAACAGCATCGAGATGGCGTAGACGAACTGGAAGACTGCCGTGATGTTGGCGTAGTCGGTGTTCGACCAGCCGAATTCCTTGGTAAGCAGCGGCGCCAGCAGGCTCAGGACCTGGCGGTCGAGGTAGTTGATGGTGGTGGCGAAGAACAGGAGGGCGCAGATGGTCCAGCGATACTTGCCCACCGTCGAGGTGAGCCCGGGGGTCTGCTCTGCGCGTTGCTTCGCATTTGCGCTCATGACTTGCTGATTCATGGGATCAGTTCTTTTCAAACGAAACAGCCGGCGTCTCCTCCGGCTGGTGCTTCAATCGGTCGACGAAGGCGTGCCACAAGTACGCCTTCGGGGGCGCAAAGTCGAACCTTGCGCCCCCTCACATTACTCTGCGACTTTCAAGTCTCCATCCAGCACGCGCGCAAGGCGCAGTGGATTGTCGTCGCGAAGCGCCTCCGGCAGCAAGCCCTCCGGCACGTTCTGGTAGCACACCGGCCGCAGGAAGCGGTCGATCGCGCTCGCGCCCACCGAGGTCGTGCGGCTGTCGCTGGTGGCCGGGAACGGGCCGCCGTGGACCATTGCGTGCGACACTTCGACGCCGGTCGGGAAGCCGTTGAACAGCACCCGGCCCGCCTTGCGTTCCAGGACCGGCAGCAGCTTTGCGGCCAGTGCATGGTCGGCCGGCTTGACGTGCACGGTCGCGGTCAGCTGGCCATGCAGCTGCTCGGCCGCCTGCAGCATCTGCTCTTCGCTGTCGAAACGCACCACCAGCGCGGCCGGGCCGAAGATTTCGTCCTGCAGCTCCGGGTTGCCGATGAAGTCCGCAGCATCGACCTCGTACAGCGCAGCCTGGGCGGCGCAGCCGATGCCGTCAAGACCGCCCTGGGCCACCAGGCGCAGGCCCTTGGCGGCGCCGAAGCGTGCGATACCGCTGTTGTAGGCGTCATGGATGCCGGCGGTCAGCATGGTGCCCGCGCCCTTGGCTGCCAGCGCCGTGGTGGCCGCCGCAGTGAAGGCGTCCAGCGCCGCGCCCTTGACCGCGAACACCAAGCCAGGGTTGGTGCAGAACTGGCCCACGCCCAGGGTCAGCGAGTCGACGAAGCCGTTCGCCAGGGCGGAACCGCCCTCTTCCAGCGCTGCCGGCAGGAGGAACACCGGGTTCACGCTGCTCATCTCGGCGTAGACCGGGATCGGTTCCGGACGTGCGGCCGCGGTGCGCATCAGCGCGGTGCCGCCGCCACGCGAGCCGGTGAAGCCGACCGCCTTGATGGCCGGGTGGCTCACCAGCTGCTGGCCGATGGTACGGCCGTCGCCGAAGATCATCGAGAACACGCCTTCCGGCAGGCCGCACTCCTGCACCGCGCGCTGGACGGCGCGGCCGACCAGTTCCGAGGTGCCGAGGTGGGCGCCGTGGGCTTTCACGATGACCGGGCAGCCTGCTGCCAGGGCCGATGCGGTATCGCCGCCCGCGACCGAGAAGGCCAGCGGGAAGTTACTGGCGCCGAAGACCACGACCGGGCCGAGGCCGATCTTGGCCAGGCGCAGGTCGGGACGCGGCGGGGTGCGTTCCGGCAGCGCGCTGTCGATCGTCGCGCCCAGGAAGCGGCCGTCGCGCACCACTTTCGCGAACAGACGCAGCTGGGTCACGGTGCGCATGCGCTCGCCTTCCAGGCGGGCTTGCGGCAGGCCGGTTTCCTGCTGGGCGCGTTCGATCAGGGCCGAACCAATGGCCAGGATCTGTTCCGCCACCGCTTCCAGGAAGCGGGCGCGCCCTTCCAGAGACACCGAGCGGTACGGATCGAAGGCTGCGGCTGCGAGTTCGCAGGCACGTTCCACGTCGGCGCCGGTCGCCTGGCCGAAGGCCGGCTCGAACTCGCCGCGGGTGGACGGGTTGTAGGCTTTCACCTCGCCCGCGCTACCGCGGACGAGCTGGCTGCCGATGATCATTTCACCAGTGATCTGCATGGCTTACACCGGGTTCTTTTGCTTCTTGATCAGGTCCAGCAGCATTTCGTCTTCTGCCGGGGTCAGGTCGGTCAGCGGCGGACGCACCGGACCTGCGCCGTGGCCGACCAGGCGCGCGCCGGCCTTGACGATGCTGACTGCGTAGCCGCCCTTGCGGTTGCGGATCTCGAGGTACGGCAGGAAGAACTCGTCCAGCAGGCGGTTGGTGGTGGCGGTGTCGCCGCTGGCGGTAGCGTGGTAGAAGTCCATTGCCAGCTGCGGCACGAAGTTGAACACGGCCGACGAGTACACCGGGGTGCCCAGGGCCTTGTAGGCGCCGGCATACACTTCCGCGGTCGGCAAGCCGCCCAGGTAGCTGAAACGGTCGCCCAGCTTACGGTAGATCGAGACCATCAGTTCGATGTCGCCGATGCCGTCCTTGAAGCCGATCAGGTTCGGGCAACGGTCAGCCAGCTTGGCCAGCGAGTCCGCGCTCAGGCGGCAGGCGGCGCGGTTGTACACCACGACACCGATCTTCACGGAGCGGCACACCGCTTCGACGTGGGCGATCAGGCCATCCTGGTTGGATTCGGTCAGGTAGTGCGGCAGCAGCAGCAGGCCCTGGGCGCCCTGGCGCTCGGCTTCCTGTGCGTGGGCGATGGCAGCGCGGGTCGGGCCGCCGCAGCCAGCCAGGATCGCGACGCCGGTGCCGGCGCAGGTGTCGACCGCGGTCTTGACGATCTGGCTGTACTCGTCGCCATGCAGCGAGAAGTATTCGCCGGTGCCGCCGGCGGCGAACAGCGCGGTCGCGCCGTACGGTGCCAGCCATTCCAGGCGCTTCTGGTAGCTGGCTTTATCGAAGTCGAGTTCGGCGTTGAAGTCGGTGATCGGGAAAGACAGCAGGCCGTGCGACAGGACTTTTTGTAGTTCGAGTGCTTGCATTACAGAGTCTCCAGGACAGATGTGTGAAATACGGGTGAAGAAAGGATTACCGCGCTAAGTTGTATGTCATCGTACAACCTAAGCGATGAGCTCGCAAGCAGAAAGTGCGACTTTTTTTAATTGATCATGGATTCGATCCGACGCTGCGCCTGCACCAGCCGTTCGCGGCTGTTGGACAGGTGGGTGCGCATGGCCGCGCGTGCGGCCTCGGGATCGCGGCGCTCGATGGCGCGGAAGATGTCGTCGTGCTCGCGGCCGACGCGCTCGTTGAAGTTGGCCGGCTTGTCCTGCTCCAGCTCCACCGTGTTCAGGCGCGCGCGCGGGATGATCGCGTTGCCGAGCTGGGTGAGGATGTCTTCGAAATAGCGGTTGCCGGTGGCCTGCGCGATGAGCAGGTGGAAGCGCTTGTCGGCATCCACCGCCGACCTGCCGACCGCCATCGCTTCATGCATCTCGGCCAGGGCCACGCCCAGGTCCCGCACCTGCTCGTCGGTGCGGCGCACTGCGGCCAGGCCGGCCGTTTCGGTTTCGACACCGATGCGCAGCTCCAGGATCGACAGCACGTCGCGCAGGGTCAGGATGCTTTCGGCATCGATGCCCAGGCCGGACTGCGGGCGTTCCAGCACGAAGGTCCCGATGCCGTGGCGCGTCTGCACCAGCCCTGAGGCCTGCAGGTGCGAAATCGCCTCGCGCACCACGGTGCGGCTCACGCCGTGCTGCGCCATCATCGAGGACTCTGTCGGCAGTTTTTCGCCCGGCTTGAGGATGCCCTGGCGGATGCTGCTGCTGATCTGTTCGACGACGCCCTGTGCGAGGTTACGGGGCTTGCGCTGGATGGGGACCATATCGTGAATAAAGGGCGGAATGAGAGATAAGACAATTATATATCAAGACAAGTTGTATGACGTCTTATGACAAGACATCTCAAATGACTTGTGTCAGCGGCGCCACAACGGGCAGGCTCCGTAACCCGGCCTGACCGCTTGATAAATTGGTCAGGCCAAAATAGAATCTGGCGAACCTTTAGGAGTCCGCCCATGTTACGTCCTGCCCGTTCTCTCGCCTGCCTGCTTCCCCTGCTGTTCGCCACCTGCGCCAACGCCGCCGCCCTGCCCGACCGTGTGATCCTGGTCGGCGACTCCACCATGGCCAGTACCACCGGTTACGGCGACGCCCTGTGCGCGCGCCTGACGCCGGAGACGGCCTGCCACAACCTGGCGCGCGGCGGCCGCAGCTCGGGCAGCTTCCGGGCCGAGAAACGCTGGGACGAGGTCATGGAACTGCTGCGCAAGGGCGATGGCTTCCGCAAGACCTATGTGCTGATCCAGTTCGGCCATAACGACCAGCCGGGCAAGCCGGGACGCTCCACCGACTACGTCACCGAATTCCCCGCCAACATGCAGCGCTACGTGGAAGAAGCCCGTTCGCTCGGCGGCGAACCGGTGCTGGTGACACCCCTGACGCGCCGCATCTTCAAGGACGGCTACGTGCACAATGACCTGGCGCCCTGGGCCGCCACCGTGCGCAAGATCGCGCGCGCCACGCACACGCCGCTGGTCGACCTGAACGCGCTGTCGCTGGCGGCCGTGCAGGAGATGGGATCGCAGGAAGCGGACAAGCTGGCACGTAGCGGCGCCAACTTCGACCACACCCACCTCGGCCCGCTCGGTGCGGAACGCTTCTCCGGCATCATGGCCAGGGAGCTGGTGCGCAAGGTGCCGGCGCTGTCCGCATCCATGCGGGGCGCGCAGTGAAGGCGCCGTTCACCCTGATCGCCCTGGCGGCGGCCGGCGCCGCGGCAGCGCCGCTCACGCCTCCTACGTTCCGGCCCGCCACCGCGGCCGTGCCGGTCCCCACGGCCGAGCGCCAGCATGCGCCCTTCGACGGCTGGGCGGCACAAGACGGCGGCACCCGCGGCGGCGCCCTGGCCAGCCCCGCCCACGTCTACACCGTGCGCGACCGCGCCCAGCTGCTGGCGGCCCTGAGCGCAACAGCGCCGGCGCGCATCGTGCGCGTGGCGGCGAGCATCGACATGAGCGAGGGGCGTCCGTTCCGCGATACAAAGGACCAGGCGCAGCGCGGCATCGTGCGCATCCCGTCGAATACCACCCTGATCGGGGTGGCGCCAGGCGCCGGCTTTGTCCACGGCAGCCTGATCGTCGCGAACGTCGAACAGGTCGTCATCCGCAACCTCGCCATCCGCAACCCCTGCGACGTCGGCCCGGTCTGGGATCCGCACGACGGCAGCAAGGGCAACTGGAATTCCGAGTTCGACGGCATTACCGTCTCCGGCTCGCACCACGTCTGGATCGACCATAACAGCTTCACCGACGCGCCACAGACGGACGACAGGCAAGCAGTCGCGAACGGCAAGATCAAGCAGTGCCACGACGGCGCAGTCGACATCACGCGTGGTTCCGACTACGTCAGCGTCACCTACAACCACTTCGCCGAGCACGAAAAGAACATGCTGATCGGCGCGAGCGACGCTGCCACCGGCGACGCCGGCAAGTTGCGTGTGACCCTAAAAGGCAACCTGTTCGAGCATGTGGCCGAACGCTCCCCGCGCGTGCGCTACGGCCAGGTGCACATGCTGAACAACTACTACGTCGGCGACCGCCAGCGCCCGGTGTACCGCCACGGCTACAGTGTCGGCGCCGCCCACGCGGCGCGCATCATCTCGGACGCCAATGCCTTCGACGTCGCCGGCGCCACGAGCTGCAAGCAGATCGTGCGCGACCCGGCCTCCAGCCCCGGCATCTTTGCCGACAGCGGTTCGCTGCTGAACGGCGGGCCGCTCGCGGATTGCGCCTACGGCGGCGACGCCGGCTGGCGCGTGCCCTACCGCTATACGGCGCTGCCCGCGAGCGAGGTAGCACGCCATGTGCGCGAGCATGCCGGCCCACGTCCCCTGCAGGAGGGTGCCGACGGCTATGCCGAGGCACGCTTCGTCCCGGTGGCAGGCAGTCCCTTCCTGCTGCGTGCCCGCCAGGACGCGAACGGCGACTGGCAGGGCGCCAGCCTGCAGCTCAGCGACGATCGCAAGGTCTGGGTGGTGGAGCTGCTGGAGTCGCGCGGCGGCGAGCTCAAGCGCATCAAGCAAGTGCGCCGCAATGCCTCGCTGCCGGGTACGCCGGTAGTGCTGCGCTATGCGGCCGAACCGGGACCGCAGGATAACGTGCTGAACGTCTCGGTGGACGGCGACCGCGCCACCTGGCTGGTGGCGCCGCCCTTCCCTGCGGTGCTGCCGGTCAGCTGGGAAGCCGGCAAGAATACCCTGGTCGACCTGCGCGGCGGCCCTGCCGGCACGCCGCCCGAACGCGTGACCGTGCACGTCGGCGCCGACCGCATCGGGCTGCAGGCCGGCGACACGCCGGAGACCGTCCGGGTCGGCGGCGCCGCGCGCATCGCCGCTGTCTCCGCCGATCCGCGCATTGCTGGCGCGGAAGCTGGAAGCGGCGCCCTGCGCCTGGCCCCGCTGGCGGAGGGCAGCACCACGGTGACGGTACGCAGCCTGGACGACCCATGGGCGCAGGCCGTATTCACGGTCGAGGTAGGCGCGCCCTTCGCCACGCCGGCCGCAGCTGCCCTGCCCGCTTCCACCACCGCCCATCCGGCCAGGGGCGAGCGCGGGGTGCCGCCCGACACGCCGCTGCGCCTCGTCTTTGCCGACGAACCGGTGCTCACCGGCGAAGGCAGCGTGCGCGTCTACCGCAAGCGTGACAACGCCCTGGTTGCGGTCATCCGCCCCGGAGAGACCGTGATCGCGATGGGGCCGGCCGCGCGCCAGCGCCTGGTGCGCCAGTATCCGATCCGGGTGCTCGGCAAGGAGCTGTACGTGCGCATGCCGGTGACGCTGGAGCGCGGCCTCGAGTACGAGGCCGTGGTCGACGCGCGCCTGGTCCGCGTGAATGGCTTCGAGGGTGCGCGCTGGTCCTTCCGCACCACGCCCTTCGAGCCGGTGGGCGACAGCGTGACCGTCGACGACAACGGCCGCGCCGACTTCCGCACCGTGCAGGGAGCGCTCGATTACGCCATGTCGCTGCCGCGCGAGCAGGCGCTTACCGTGAACGTACGCGACGGGGTCTATCCGGAACTGCTCTACCTGGTCGACAAGGACAATCTCATGCTGCGCGGGCAGAGCGTCGATGCGACCATCATCCGCGCTGCCAACAGCGACACCCGCAACCCCGGTTCGGGTACCGGACAACCGGCCGGCTCCGCCGGTGTGACGGGCGGCCGCGCCCTGTTCCTGGCCCAGGACGCCGACATGCTGGAACTGCGCGACATCGCCCTGCACAACAGCACGCGCCGCAGCGACGGTCACTCAGCCCAGGCCGAGACCATCTACTTCTTCAGCGAACAAGGCCGCCTGATCGCACGCAATGCGCACTTCGTCAGCGAGCAGGACACACTGCAATTGCGTGGCTACGCCTGGTTCTACCGCTCGCTGATCGAAGGCAACGTCGATTTCGTCTGGGGGAACAACCGCGCCGCCCTGTTCGAAGAGAGCGAACTGCGCACCGTCGGCGACAGCGCCAACCCGCAAAGCGGCGGCTACATCGTGCAGGCGCGCACCGTGGGCAAGGACGATCCGGGCTTCGTGTTCCTGCGTTCGCGCCTGACGCGCGGCCCCGGCCCGGCGGGCAACCTGCCGCCGAATGGGGCCACCTATTTCGCGCGCTCGCCGGGCACCGCCAACACCTGGGACAACGTGGCCTTCATCGAATGCAGCGTCGGCCCGCACATCGCCGCGGATGCCTGGTACCGCAAGCCGCTGCCGAATCCCCTGGAGGGCGGCTGGCGCGAATACGGCAACCGTTCGGAAGACGGACAGCCGCGCAGCTACGGCGGCTACCAGATGGACCGGGCGCAAGCCGAGCGCCTGTCGACCCGCGCCGCGGTGTTCGCGGGCCGCGGCTGGAATCCCCAGCCTTGAGGAAATAGCGGCCATCCCGGCCGCATCAAGGCGCGCGCAGCGCTTGACAGCGCCGTTTACAGATGTAATCATAAATGAAGATTACAACTGTAAATGGTGCTGTCATGTCGAATCCTTCCCCCATCAACATCAGCGACGCCGAGTCGCACGTCATGGAAGTGCTGTGGCGGGCACCCGGCCCGGTGGTGGCCGAACAGGTGGTCGTCGCGCTATCGGAAAGCCAGCACTGGCAGACCGCCACCGTCAAGACCCTGCTCAACCGCCTGCTCAAGAAGGGGGCGATCGCGGCCGAGAAGGATGGCCGCCGCTTCCTCTACCACGCGGTGTTGCCGCGCGAGGCCTGGCTGGCGCGCGAGAGCGAAAGCCTGGTGCAGCGCCTGTTCGGCGGCCGCATCGCGCCGCTGGTCGCCCATTTCGGCAGCCAGAAAAAACTGTCGCAGGCGGACATCCGGGAACTGCGCAAGCTGATCGACGAGCTCGATGATGGCCAGTGAGCTCCTGCCCTTGATCCTGCGTGCGGCGCTGTTTGCCGGCCTGGCGACCCTGGTCCTGCTGGCGGTGCGCAAGCCATTACGGCGCTGGCTCGGCGCGACGCTGGCTTACCAGGCCTGGCTGATCGTGCCGATCGTGGTGGCGGCAAGCCTGTTGCCACGGAGCGCGGCGCCATCCGGCTTGTCCGTCCAGGTGCTGCGCCCCGTGCAGGCACTGGCCGTGCAGGCCGCGCCGGCAGTGACGGCGGATGGCACCGGCATGCTGCCTTTTATCTGGATGGCCGGCGTCGCGGCGATGGCATGGTGGTTCGTCCGCGGCCATCTGCGCTTCCTGCGCCAGGCAGGCGAGCTGACCCGCTCCGGCGGCGTGTTCGTCGGCGCCGCCGGTGCCGGCCCGGCTTCGGTCGGCCTGTTCCGCCCGCGGATCGTGGTGCCGCGCGACTTCGCACAGCGCTACACGCCCGCCGAACAGGCGCTGGTGGTCGCCCACGAACAAGTCCACGTCGCGCGCCGCGACGCCTTTGCCAACCTGCTGACGGCCCTGTTCCAGTGCCTGTTCTGGTTCAACCCGCTGATCCACGTCGGCGCGCGCTGCCTGCGCCAGGACCAGGAGCTGGCCTGCGATGCCGCCGTCATGCGGCAGTACCCGCGCCAGCGCCGCGTGTATGCCGAAGCACTGCTCAAATCCCATGCCGGCGCCTTTGCGGCGGGCGGCATCCACTGCCACTGGCAAACGCAACACCCTACCAAGGAGCGCATCATGAGCCTGCAGCAAGCCTTACCCGGAACCCTGCGCCGCATCGCTGGCCGCTGTACCCTCGCCCTGCTGGCCGCGGGCGCTTTCGGCACGACGCTGGGCGTGCGCGCCGAGCAGGCTGCAGGCGTGCCCCAGTATTCGGTGGCGATGGTCAGCGGCGATGCGGCCAGTTCATCCGTCTCCTTCCAGCTCAGGGCGGAAGGCTTCGAGGGAGATGGCAAGGGATCCATCCCGCGGGTACTGACGCCGGCCGGCGAGAAGTTCAGTGTGAGCACTGATGAGTGGCGCCTTGACATGATCGTCCGGCCGGCCGAGACGCCCGACAAGGTCTGGCTGACCGGAAAACTCTTCAAGGGCGCAGCCCTGGTGACGGCGCCGACCTTGCTGGCCCGCGTCGGCGAAGCAGCTACCGTCAGGGTCGGCGAGGGCGAGAAAGCCTTCAGCGTGGCGATGACCGTTACGCCACAACCGTAAAGACGGCTCCGTTAGCTTATAATTGGTTGGTCCACTTGCAACAATACCCGCACCAAACTAAGATCGCTGGTTTGGCATCGGCCACCATATTTACAAACGACGGACCCATCGATGAAGAAAACCGCTGCGCTGAACGACAACAGCGTCAACGAGCCACGGCTGTACCGGGTGGTCTCGGCCAAGATCGAGGAACTGATCCGCGCCGAAAATATCCGCCCGGGCGAGCGCTTGCCGGCCGAACGCGAGCTGGCCACCAAGCTCGGGGTCAGCCGCACCTCGCTGCGCGAAGCCCTGATCGCCCTGGAACTGGGCGGCACGGTCGAAGTGCGCGGCGGCTCGGGAGTCTACGTCAGTGAACAGGCCCAGCCCCAGGCCGAGGTGCCGACCGCCGGCCCCGGCCCGTTCGAAGTGCTGGCCGCGCGCCGCCTGATCGAGGTCGAAGTCGCGGCGCTGGCCGCGAAGCACGCCAGCGATTCGGCCATCGACGCCATCCTGCGCGCGGTGGAAGAGATGGAGCAGCACCACGAAGACCGCAGCGGAAACGAATCGGCCGACCGCAACTTCCACCTGGCGATCGCGCGTGCCACCGGCAACAGCGCGATGGTCGGCGTGATCGAATACCTGTGGAGCCAGCGCGGCTCGCTCTGGCACAAGCTGAAGGAACACTTCCAGACCGAAGAACTGCGCCAGCAGACCCTGATCGACCACCGCAACATCTTCGCCGCCATTGCCTCGCACGACGTGGCCGGTGCCCGCACCGCCATGCGCGCCCACCTCGACCGCGTGACCCGCACTTTCTCGCGCGGCTGATTCCTTGTTCGGGCCGGGCCATCGGCCCGGCTGCCCACCCGTCTCGCCGCTCTTTCCCCTCCCTGCGTTTCCAGGTCGCCTTCCTGTTGCGAGAGAATATTGCTGTTTAAATAATTGGCCCAACCGCCTCGTATTTACGAACAGACCAGAAAATAAGTGGTTCGTCCAGATTGCGAAAGCGGTCAGACCAAAGTAGAATCCGCTACAGACCAATCAATCATCTGCTGATCCCTTCCGCCGTCGCACGAGGATGGCCTGCAGCGGACCACAGCGCTGTGCATTGGACGGCAGTGACCTCGTCACCACCGCGCGGATACCTGGCGTATCCCTTCGCGCGATCCAGGGACACACCCGGACGCAATTCTGATTTGAGCAGGAGACTTCAAGTGAAACAAACTCGTATCACCGAACCACGCTTCCTTCTGTCGGCAATCACTGCCGCAGTCCTGACCCTGACCAACACCGCCATCGCGCAGGAAGCGCCGATGCAGCGCGTCGAAGTGACCGGTTCCTCGATCAAGCGCCTCGCCACCGAGAATGCCCTTCCGCTGACCACCTACAAGGCCGAAGAACTGACCAACCAGGGCCTGACCACGATGACGGAAGTCGCCGTGGCCCTGACCGTCGCGGCGACCAACGAACCGGTCGGCGGCGGCGGCGGCGGCACCATGATCAACATGCGCGGCCTGAACACCAACCGTACCCTGGTGCTGCTGAACGGCCGCCGCCTGGCCAACGAGGCGCTGGGCGCCAGTTCGGTCAACGTCGACGTGATCCCGATGGCGGCCATCGAGCGCGTCGAAGTGCTGCGTGACGGCGCATCGGCCCTGTACGGCACCGACGCGATTGCCGGCGTGGTCAACTTCATCACCAAGAAATCGGTCAAGGACGTGACCGTCCACGCCAGCACGGTGCAGCCGGAACAATCCGGCGGCGGCGACCAGAAGCGCGTGACCCTCGTCGCCGGCAAGGGCGACATGGCCACCGACGGCTGGAACGTCTACACCGCCTTCAGCGCCCAGCGCCGCGAGTCGCTGATGCAGAAGGACCGCCCGAACATCTGGGATCCGGTCAAGCTGGCTGCCCTCGGCGGCAACCCGTTCACCTCGAACACCTCGGGCGGCTCGGCATCGCCTGCGAACTACACGATCTACCGCAACGGCAAGTCGGCCAACATCACCGGCAACCCGTATTTCGCCTCCGGCTGCGTGGCGCCGGGCCTGCCGCAGACCACGGTGCCGTCGACCCGCACCAATGCCAACGGCGGCAAGACCTGCATCACCGACCCGACCATCTACCCGCAGCTGCTGCCGGAAAACCAGCAGGTGACCCTGTTCACCAAGGGTAGCCTGGCGCATGGCGACGGCGGCGTGCTGACGGTGGAACTGAACCTGTCGCGCTCCTACATCGACGCCATCAGCCCGCCGCAGCCCTTCGGCGCGAACACCAACTATGACGTCCGGACCGCTTCGCGCAAGCCCCTGATGATCACCAAGGCCAGCAAGTGGTACCCGGGCGGCAGCGGCGGCGTGCCGGCCGTGGCCGGCCTGAACGGCGAAGACCTGGCGCTGACCTGGAGCCTGGACGAGCTGGGCGCGGCCAAGCTGCACGACGTGCAAAAGAATGCCCGCCTGGTGGTTGCCGATGAAGGCCAGATCAAGGGCTGGGACTACCGCGTCGGCAGCTCCTACGGCTACAGCCACCGCGACACCGGCTTCAAGGAAAACTTCGTGCGCACGCCGGGCGTGTACGCCGGCGTCGCCAACGGCATCCTGAACCCGTTCGGCGCCCAGGATGCCGCCGGCCGCGCGTACCTGGAGAGCATCTCGGCCGACGGCGAGGACTTCCGCATCGCCGACGTGCGCCACTATGGCCTCGACTTCAACCTGAGCCGCACCCTGATGGACCTGCCGGGCGGCTCCCTGGGCCTGGCCGTGGGCGGCGACTGGCACCGTGAAACCTACGAGGAAGATGCGCGCATGATTGCCGACGAGGTGGTCCATCGCGTCTCGGGCTCGCCTGGCAACAACCCGAGCGGCGCGCGCCGCGTCGCCGGCCTGTACGCCGAACTCGATGCGCCGGTCACGAAAGAGCTGAACCTGAACTTCGCGGTACGCGGCGACCATTTCAGCGATTTCGGTTCGACCTGGAATCCGAAGGCCAGCTTCCGCTACCAGCCGATGAAACAGCTGATGGTGCGCGGCACGGTCAGCACCGGTTTCCGCGCGCCGACCCTGCCTGAACTGTACGGCACCCCGCGCACGCTGACCCCGTCGACCTCGAGCTGGGACGATCCGCTGCTGTGCCCGAGCGCCACCCCGAACGTGGCCGGTTCCGGTACCCTGACCACCGATCCACGTTATGCCGGCCTGGGCCTGGACGCCGAGCGCGTCTGCAACACGCGCCTGACCACGCTCACCGGCGCCAACCCGGACCTGCAGCCGGAAAAGTCGAAGACCTATACCGTCGGCTTCGTGGTCGAACCGGTCAAGAACTTCGTCGCCACCGTCGACTTCTGGAAGATCGACATGAAGGGCACGATCGCGCAGATCAACGAAGACTCCATCTTCGACAACCTGGCGCGCTACCAGGACCTGTTCGTGCGCAACCCGGACGGCACGCTTGCGTACATCACGAAGACGCGCCTGAACATGGGTGGCCTCAAGACCCAGGGTATCGACCTGAGCCTGAATTACTCGTACCCGACCAAGAACTGGGGCCGCTTCGGCTTCTCGATGGACGGCACCTATACCGACAAGTACGAAGGCCAGAACGACGTCGGCAGCCCATGGGTCGACAGCGTCGGCCGGATCGGCGCCCTGTCCACTGGTTCGACTTCGGCCAACACCTACATCTTCAAGTGGAAGAGCCAGGCGCGCGTGAACTGGAACTATGGTCCGTTCTTCGCCCAGCTGACGCAGCAGTACACGTCGAGCTACGAGGACACCAACGCGCTGCCGACCCAGCAGCCGGGCCAGCCGTTCTACAACGTGATCGCACCGTACCGCGTGTACAACCTGTCGACCAGCTGGAAGGTGAACAAGCAGCTCAAGATCGGCGCCGGCGTGAACAACCTGTTCGACGAAGAGCCGCCACTGTCGAACCAGCGCCTGTCCTCGCGTGTCGTGTTTGCGCAGAACATCGCCAAGCCGATCGGGCGCGCCTTCACGCTGCGCGCGGACTACACGTTCTAAGCGTCTTCAGATCGTGACCAACGTAGGGCGGACGCTTACCTCGTCCGCCCTGCGCATATTCTCTTCCCCGATGAAGCACCTTCCCTTCGCCCTGATCTTGTCGGGCGCACTTGCAAGCCACGCGCTCGCGGCTTCTCCCGATTTCTCCATTCGCCAGGTGGCGCCACCCGACGGCTGGGCCGCCCAGGCCGGCGGCACTCGCGGCGGCGCCGATGCCCCGGCCGCCAACGTCTTCACCGTCACCGATGCCGCGCAGCTGCGCGCGGCGCTGCGAAAGGGCATCCAGGGCAGCCGGATCGTGCAGGTGGCCGGCCTCATCGACATGAGCGAAGGCCGTCCCTATGCGAGCAAGGCCGACCAGGCCAAGCGCGGCCTGGTGGCGCTGCCCGCCCATACCACGCTGGTCGGCGTGGGTCCGGACGCGGGCTTCATCAACGCGCACCTGAAGGTGTCGAAGGTCTCACAGGTCGTCATCCGCAAGCTCAGGCTGCGCAACCCCTGCGACGTCGCACCCGAATGGGACCCGCAGGACGGCGATGAGGGCGGCTGGAATGCCGACTTCGACGGCATTTCGATCATCGCCTCGCACCACGTCTGGGTCGACCGCAACAGCTTCACCGATGCCCCGGTCACGGATGACACGCTGCCGGTCGAACACGGCAAGGTCAAGCAGTGCCACGACGGCTCGCTCGACATCCGCGAGGGCAGCGACTACGTGACGGTCTCGTACAACCATTTCGCGCTGCACGCCAAGAACATGCTGATCGGCGCCAGCGACAAGGCGCTGGACGACGCCGGGCGCCTGCGCGTCACAATCAGCAACAACCTGTTCGAGTACGTCGCCAGCCGCTCGCCGCGCGTGCGCTTCGGTCAGGTCCACCTCTTCAACAATTACTACGTCGGCGACCGCAAGCACCCGGTCTACCGCCACGGCTACAGCGTCGGCGTGGCGAAAGCGGCGCGCATCGTCTCGCATGCGAACGCCTTCGAGATCGCAGGTGGCCGCTCCTGTGCCGACGCCGTGCGTCCGTTCGCTACCGGCGCCGATGCCGGCAGCTTCCTTGATAGCGGTTCGCTGCTGAACGGCGCCGCGCTGGCGCCCTGCGGCGCCGGCACGCCTTCCTGGACCGTACCCTATCCCTTCAACCCGCTCCCAGCCGATGCCGTGCCCGCCCATGTGCGCGCGCACGCCGGCGCCGGCCAATAAAAGGAAACACCATGACAACGCGACACATCAATCCGCAACGCCGTTCGCTGCTGTATGCTGCATCGGCATCGGTGGCCGGCCTGGCTGTGGGACCGGCGTTCGCCGCAAGCGGAGGAAGCAAGGTGGCACAAGACGATCCCTGGGCGCGCGCCCAAAGCATCATCGACGGCTTCAAGAAGCCGCTCGTCTTCCCCAAGCGCGATTTTTCCATTACCGCCTACGGCGCCAAGCCCTGCGAGGCGGTCATGGTGACCGGCTACGTGGCCGACCACGAAGAAGGCAAGGTCAGCACCCCGGCGCCGGGCGCCCATGACTGCTACGCGGCGATTGCGGCGGCCATCGCCGCCTGCAGCGCGGCGGGCGGCGGCCGCGTCGTGATCCCGGCCGGTAACTGGCTGGTGAAGGGACCGATCGTCCTGAAATCCAACGTCAACGTGCACCTGGCCAAGGGCGCCCACGTCTACTTCAGCAACGATCCGGAAGACTTCGCCAAATATGGCGACTATGACTGCGGACCCAAGGGCAAGCTGGTGATCTCGCGCTGGCAGAGCAACGACTGCCTGAACTATTCGCCGATGGTCTACGCCTACGGCCAGACCAACATCGCCCTCACCGGCGAAGACTGGACCAGTATCCTCGACGGCCAGGGCGGCGTGCCGCGCGCCGATGGCGAGACCTGGTGGGACTGGAAAGGCAAGCGCAAGGGCGTGGCAGGAAAGGCGCCCAACCCGCAGCGCACGCAGATCGCCGTCAACCCGCTCAATCCCTCTTCGATCCGGGCAGTGGCCCCGCATCTGAACGACGCCCAGGTCGCCCTCATGGAGGGCAAGAACGACAAGTGGCGCACCGACGAAGCCTACCTGCCGACCCTGTCGGAAGCGGGCGTGCCGGCCGCAAAACGGGTGTTCGGCCGCGGCCACTACCTGCGCCCCTGCATGGTCGAATTCATCGGCTGCACCAATGTGCTGATGCAGGGCTACCAGCTGAACCAGACGCCGTTCTGGCAGCACCACCCGGTCAACTGCAGCAAGGTCGAGATCCGTGGCGTGCACATGGACAGCATGGGACCGAACAGCGACGGCTTCGACCCCGAAGCCTGCAACACCGTGCTGGTCGATGGCTGCACCTTCAACAGCGGCGACGACTGCATCGCGATCAAGGCCGGCAAGAACCTCGACACCCAGTTCGGACCGACCCAGAACGTGGTGATCCAGAACTGCGTCATGAACAGCGGCCACGGCGGCGTCACGCTGGGCAGCGAGATGGCGGGCGGGATCCAGCACGTGTATGCGCAGGACATCGAGTTCCGCAACACGCATTGGGCGACCGACCCGCTCAACACCGCGATCCGCCTGAAGACCAACATGAACCGCGGCGGCTTCCTGCGCCATTTCTACGTGCGCAACGTGACCATGCCGAACGGGGTCAACCTGAAGCCGCAGTTCTATACCCCGCTCCCGGGCTCACCGATCAAGCCGAAGTCGGTGGGCGCCGGCGCCGGCGCCGTGATCACCTTCGACTGCGACTACGCGCCGAACGCCGACAACGTGCGCACCCGCCCGCCAGTCGTGGAGCACATCCACATCTCCGGCGTCAGGGTCGGCAACGTCGCCACGGCGGATGGCCCGCGCTCCTGCTACCAGGCGCTGCTCCTGCTCGGCCCGGTCGCCTTCGACTACAACGGCGACAAGCCGGTCGACATCCTGCCGATCCGCGACGTGACCATCACCGACTGCGACTTCGGCACCCCGGTGAACGCGGACCAGCCCTGGTTCATCTACAACGTCCGCAACGTCAAGCTGAGCAAGGTCACCATCGCGGGCAAGGTCTACAACACCACCCTGCAGGCCTGATGAGCTAGGATGTCGGACTGACAGCCTGCCCTCGCATCCCCGGGGGGGGGCCTCCACGCCACCGTTCCCGACCCGACACCGATGCTCGACCTGATCAACGCCATCCCGCGCAGCCTGATTCTCCCTCCCGCCAACCTGTTCCTGCTGATCCTGATCGGCCTGGCGCTATGGCGCCGCTGGCCGCGCATCGGCCGCAGCCTCGCGGGAACCGGGCTGGCGCTACTGGCCTTGCTGTCGATGCCGAAGGTGGCCGAGCTGTTCGTCAGGCCGCTGGAGCGGATGACCGCGCCCCTGCACGCGCCGGAACGCGCCGGCGCCCAGGCGATCGTCGTGCTCGCGGCCGGACGGCTGCGTAACGCCCCCGAGTACGGCGGCCGCGACATCCCTGATTATTTCGCGCTGGCGCGCGTGCGCTACGCGGCCCACCTGCAGCGGCGCACGAAGCTGCCCATCCTGGTAAGCGGCGGCACCGTCGGGGAGCCGCCCGCCGGTGAAGGCGCTTATTCTCTGGCCGATGCGATGGCGACCGCCTTGCGCGATGATTTCGGCGTGCCGGTTCAATGGGTCGAAGCACGTTCGCGCGACACCGCGGAAAACGCTGCCTACAGCGCCGCGCTGCTGCGCGCGGACGAGGTCCGGCGTGTCCTGCTGGTGACCGATGCCATGCACATGGCGCGCGCCCGCGCCGCGTTCGAACGCGCCGGACTCGAGGTGGTCGACGCTCCGACCATGTTCTTCACCGGCCAGGCCCGCAGCATCCATGCCTGGGTGCCCAGTGCCGAGGGCTTGCGCCGCTCCTGGTATGCCATGTACGAACTGATCGGCATGGGCTGGTACCGGCTGCGCGCGGGCGGCGCGCAGCCCCCTGAGCGCTGAGTGCTCAGCCGCCGGCCCGCTTCGGCTGGTGGCCGAGCTTCCTGAGCGTTTCCATGATCAGCTCGCAGTGGTCGCCCTGCACTTCGATCACCCCATCCTTGACGGTTCCGCCGGAGCCGCATGCCGTGCGCAGCTGCTTGCCCAGCTGGGCCAGTGCGGTCGCATCGAGCGCGAGGCCCTTGACGATGGTCACGCTCTTGCCGCCCCGACCCTTGGTCTGCAAGGAGACGCGCACCACGCCGTCGCCCTTGACCACAGCCTTGGCCTTGCACTCGCAAGCCGAGACGGGCTTGCGGCATGCGGGGCACATGCGGCCGCTCTCGGTGGAATAGACGAGGCCGCTGTTCGAACTGCTCTTCATGTTCTGCTCAAGAATTGATACGGAAAAGAGCTGCGAGTGTAGCAGCTCGGAAGCAAGCCGATGCCGCGGCCTGCCTCCACAACTGCGGATTGTCACTTCTTCGGACCTGGGATCCTCAGCAGCACCCGCTCCATGCCACAGCCGGCGATGTAATACCGGCCCTGCTCCTTCGTCACCTCGACCCTGAGGTAAGTGCCCTCGTCGAACCTGTCGGTCTTGACATGGTAGCGGTAGCTGACGGTACGGATCCATTCGCCCTTCACCCCACGCACGCCGTGTTCCGTGTTGTGATAACGGTACTCCTTGATGTTCCCGAAACCCTTCTGCATGATCTCCAGCGCCCCGATCAGTACTTCCCGCGAATAGGCCGCCTTGAGCTTGGGCGACGTGGCGGCGTACACCGCCGCCATATCCTTGCGCACGATCTCGCGCACGGCCTGGTCGGCCAGCGCCCGGATCGCGGCGTCCGCCGACGGATTCGGGGCTGTCGCGGCCATGGAAGGCGGCATGGCCAACAGTGGCGCCATGGCCAACAGCGCCGAGAAGATGTGCCGAGCTGGGTTCATATGCAAGACAAGTGGATGATGATGGTCGCGCACATTGTAGAGGAAGTATCGTGTCGATCAGGCCGGCCGGCTCTCGGTCCCTTCGCCACGCGTCACGTGCAGCATGCGGCTGGGCGCGCGCACCCGGGCAGTATGCCAGACGCCGCGCGGCACCACGACAGCGCCGCTGTTCTCCAGCACGATCGTCTCCACTCCGCTGTCGCGTTCGAGCAGCAGTTCTACGTGACCTGCCAGCAAGTAGACAAATTCGTCGCCGTGCGGATGCATTTCCCAGTTCGGCCAATCTTGCGTGAACGAGAATTCGCTGATCAGCCAGCCCTTGCCGAAGGCATCGAGTTCGGCTGGTGGCAGCTGCCAGAAGGATTCGCCTGGCACGCTGCATGCCAGGCCATCGTCGGCAAGGTGGACATAGGTCTGCTGCGGGTCGAGGGCCATGCGGTCTCCAGTCTGCAAGAATGGAAGTCCGGCAATACTATCACCCCGACACCGGCATCAAGGCGTGATGCGCAGGTAGTCCACGTCCGCGTAGCTGCCCGCCGCCCCGGTCGCGAACAGGCCGACCTGCGTCCCGACCCAGCGGCCCATGGTGGCGTCGAATGGCGCACCGAGCTGCGTGTAGCGCAGGCCGTCCGCGCTGTACCAGAAGGCGACGCGGGCGCCGGCCGTCACATGCATGCGCAGGTGGGTCGCGAAGCCCGGCAGTTCCGCGCCCAGCTCCTCGACGCACTTGCCGTCCTGCCCACAGCGCACCATGACCATGCGCGGCTTGCCCGCGACGCGGCGCAGGCCGAACCAGTGGCTGGCCAGGCCCATCGTGCCGAGGCCGACCTGGTCGCCGTCGTGCTGCGCCCGCAGTTCGACCTTGGCGGTGACGCCGAAGGCGGGCGCCGGGAACTTCTGGGTCAGCACCGAGGGCAGCGAGCGCACCGGCATCTCCGGCTGCGCGAACAGGCGCAGCTGGCCTGCCCTAGCGTCGAGCGCATACCAGCGCGAATCCGGGTTGGCTGCCCACTGCCACTGCGGGCCCAGCGCCTTGCCATCGAATTCATCGCTCGTTGCCGGCACCTGCTGCGCGAAGCTGCCGGCAAGCGGCTTGGCATGTTCGGTCACCGGCTGGCCCACGCCCGGCTTGCTTGACGGCTCGCCGATTACGGGCCAGCCGTCGTTCCAGCGCATCGGCTGCAGGTGCACCACACGCCCATAGGCGCGCTTGTCCTGGAAGTGGAAGAACCAGTCGCTGCCCTGCGGCGTCCTGACCCAGGCGCCCTGGTGCGGTCCGTTGATGCTTGTCGCGCCCTGTTCCATCACGATGCGCGACTCGTACGGGCCCTCGATGCTGCGCGAGCGGAACACCGACTGCCAGCCATGCTCGACGCCGCCCGCCGGCGCGAACACGTAGTAATAACCGTTCTCCTTGTACAGCTTCGGCCCTTCCAGCGTGCGGTAGCCGGGCAGCTTGTCGCCGTCGATGACCACCTTGCCTTCGCTGTCGAGCAGGCTGCGGCCGTCGGGCGCCATCTTGCGCAGCGTGAGCACGTTGTTGAAGCCGGCCCGGCTCTTGGCCCAGGCGTGGATCAGGTAAGCCTTGCCGTCCTCGTCCCACAGCGGGGCCGGATCGATGATGCCCTTGCCGGGCAGGAGCAGGTGCGGGGTGCTCCAGGGACCCTTGAAGTCTTGCGCGGTGGTAACGTAGATCCCGTTGTCGGGGTCGGGATAGAAGATCCAGAATTTGCCGTCGTGGTGGCGCAGGGACGGGGCCCACACGCCCTTGCCGTGCTGGGGCGCGGCGAACTGCGCGCCCGGCACCAAGCTGGGCAGCGCATGGCCCTGCAGCTCCCAGTTGACCATGTCTTTCGAGACCAGCAGCGGCAGGCCGGGCGCGTTGGCGAAGCTCGAGGACACCATGTAGTAGGTGTCGCCCACGCGGATCGCGTCCGGGTCGGAATAATCGGCATGCAGGATCGGGTTGCGGTAGCGGCCGTCGCCGAGATCGGGCGACCACGGCGCGCGTGCAGGCACGGGGCCGAGCACGCGCTCGAGGAACGCCGCCATGGCGTCGACGGTCGGCGACACCCAGGGATCGAACAGCCAGAAGGAATGCGGGGTACCGGCCAGCCCCACGGTATCGGAATGGACGCCGTGCGTGGCCAGCTTGGCCGCCATCGCCTCGCGTCCCACCGAGAAGCGCGGCACGCCGCTGGTGATGAAGAGCACGGGCGGGCTGTTCTTGCCTACATGATTGATCGGCGACGCCTCGCGCCACAGCGCTTCCTTCTCGGCGTAGCGGCCGCCGAACCAGGCGCCGGCGGCGGAAGGATTCTTCTTCGGGTCGTCCTCGTGCCTGCGCGCCTCCTCCGAGGTGAAATCGGACAGGCCGTCGATGTTGACCACCGCACGGATGGCTTGCGGCTCGAGCATGCCGACCAGCGAGGCGATCTGGCCGCCGGCCGAGCCGCCGGCGATCGCAACCCTGGCCGGGTCGATGCCATGGCTGCCCGCGCCCTTGCGCAGCCAGCGCAGCGCTTCCTTCACGTCCTCGATCGCGGCCGGGTAGCGCGCCTGTCCGGACAAACGGTAGCTGACGGTGGCGGTCGCGTAGCCGCGTGCGGCAAGACGCGCCGCCAGCGGCGCCATGTTGGTCCGCTCTCCAGTGCCCCAGCCGCCGCCGTGAACCAGGATTACCAGTGGGACCGGCTTGCCGCCCGGGCCGGGCAGGTAGAGGTCGAGCCCCAGGGACAGGTCGCCGCGCCGCGCATACTCGAGGTCCTTGCGCACCTGGACCGGGGCCGGCGCCTCGGCGCTGGCGATGCGGATGTCGGGATAGTCGGTCACCAGCTTGCGGTAGGTGGTGTCGGCGTTGTACGGCGCCTGGGCGAAGGCCGCAGTGACCGTCAGTGCCAGCAGCAGACCGAAAGAAACCCGCCTCACAGCGCCGCTCCCCGGAACACGCAGCGGCGCCGCAAGCTCGCGCCCGGCGCCAGCACCGTCAGACCCGGATAGCCCGGCAGGTTGTGCGCATTGATCGGGTGGTCCACCGGCTCGAAGCAGAAGAAATCGCGTCCCGGCGGAACGTAGAGGATGAAGTAATCCATGTCGGCCTGTACCTCCAGTGCAAGGCCGCGTTGCGGCCAGGTGATGCGGGCGGCGCCGTGCCAGCCCTCGAATACGTTGTCGACGCCGTCCTGCGGCAAAGGCGCGGGGCTGGCGAAGCGCCACTCGGGCGGAATGTCCTGGCGCATCAGCGGCAGCTTGTCGGGGCCGGCCATCCAGACGCTGTTGGCGCCGGCTTCCAGCCGGGCGCCCTGGGGATCCGGCATCCACGGATGCAGGCCGATCCCGAAGGGCAGCGCGCTGCGGCCCGCATTGCGCACGCTGAGCTCCACGACCAGCGCATCCTTGTCCAGGATGTAGTGCAGCTCGGCCGTATAGGCGAAGGGCGCCGCGTCCCAGCGGTCCAGGCTTAAAGTCAGGGAGGTATCATGGTGGGCGGCGACGCGCCAGGGCTGCTGCCAGCCGTCGCCGTGGATCGGGCAAGGCTCCCCGGCCCGGTTCGGCGCGGGCACGTGGCGCTGGCCTTCGAAGGCAAAGCCCGAGGGCGCCATCCGGTTCGACCAGGGCAGCAGCGGGAAGCAGGCCAGTTGCCCGGGCAGCGGCGTGTCCGTCGCGTCCGGCGGCAAGCCGCGCAGCAGGGGCCGCGCCTGGTCGCCATCCAGCCAGTCCAGCCGCGCCAGGCCGCCACCGATCTGCGGAACAATCTCGGCCAGCAGGCGGTCGTTACGCAGCGTGAGGCGTTCCAGCACGGCTCTCGTCACCGATCAGTATTGCGGGCCGTCGAGCAGGAACTTGCCGCCCTGGTACATGGTGGTGACGTCGTCCTTGGCCGGGAACTCGGAGGTGTCCGGGAACAGGTGGGCGAACTTCGACGAACTGTCCTTCGGCTTGTAGCCCAGATGCGAGGCCAGGCGGTTGTCCCACCAGACGCTGTCGTTGTTCGACATGCCGTAGACGATGGTGTGGCCCACACGCGGCGCGAACAGCGCGCAGCGCAGCATCTCGGTCAGGTCGTCGTAGGAGAACCAGGTGCTCATCATGCGCTTGTTGGCCGGCTCCGGGAAGCTCGAACCGATGCGGATGCAGACGGTCTCGATGCCGAAGCGGTCGAAGTAATAGCGCCCGATCTGCTCGCCGAAGACCTTCGACAGGCCGTAGTAGCTGTCCGGGCGGGTCGGCGAGTCCGCATCCAGCACGGTGTTGACATGGTGGTAGCCGATCGCGTGGTTCGAGCTGGCGAAGATCACGCGCTTGGTGCCGGCCTTGTGCAGGGCTTCATACAGATTGGCCACGCCCAGGATGTTGGCCTGCATGATCGGCTCGAAGGGCTTCTCGGTGGAGATGCCGCCGAAGTGCAGCACGGCGTCCACGCCCGCCAAGAGTTTCAGCACCGCTTCCTTGTCGGCCAGGTCGCACTGGACGATCTCTTCGCCTTCGCGCGCCTCGCCCATGTCAGCGACGTCGGACAGGCGCACGACCTCGGCCCAGGGCTTGATACGGTCACGCAGCACCTTGCCGAGGCCGCCGGCGGCGCCGGTCAGCAGGATGCGTTTGAAGGGTTTGCCTTTTGCTGCTTCGGTCATTGCTAAAACTCCTTGGTCCGTAGGGTGGTTGGTGAAACAGTCCAGTGGACTGTTTTACGCCGACCGCGCGTTCAAATCACGTATCCCGACCCGCTCCCTGGCGTGCATCGGTACGCTGGACGCGCGGTCGGCGAAGCCGACCACCCTACAATATTTGGTTCAGGTCACCGGCGCAGGATTGAACAGCGCCAGCGCATTGTGCAGTTTCCAGTGTTCGGCCCAGGTCTTGCGGCCGCTCGCCACGTCGAGGATCAGGCGGAACAGCTCCCAGCCCACGTCTTCGATAGTAGCTTCTCCGCTGGCGATGCGCCCGGCGTTCACGTCCATCAGGTCGTGCCAGCGGTTCGCCAGCTCGGTGCGGGTAGCCACCTTGATGACCGGGACCGCCGCCAGGCCGTAAGGGGTGCCGCGGCCGGTGGTGAAGATGTGCACGTTCATGCCGGCTGCCATCTGCAGGGTGCCGCAGATGAAATCGCTGGCCGGGGTGGCGGCGTAGATCAACCCTTTTTGCTGCAGCTTCTCGCCCGGCGACAGCACGCCGGTGATCGCCGTGGTGCCCGACTTGACGATCGAGCCCATGGCCTTTTCCACGATGTTCGACAGGCCGCCCTTCTTGTTGCCGGGCGTGGTATTTGCGCTACGGTCGACGCCGCCGCGCACCAGGTAATCGTCGTACCACTGCATCTCGCGCACCATCGCCTGGGCCACTTCCGGGGTGGCGGCGCGCGCGGTCAGCTGGTCGATACCGTCGCGCACCTCGGTGACTTCGGAGAACATCACGGCGCCGCCCGCACGCACGATGAGGTCGGTGGCGAAACCGACGGCCGGGTTGGCGGTCACGCCTGAGAAGGCATCGCTGCCGCCGCACTGCACGCCGACCACCAGGTCGGAGGCCGGGCAGGTCTCGCGCTTGCGCGCGTTCAGCAGCGCCAGGTGCTTCTCGGCGGTCTGCATCAGGTTGTCGATCATCGACATGAAGCCGACGTGCTGCTGGTCCTGCAGGGTGACCACCGAGGGTTCGGCATTGCCGATCGGGATCGAGCCGGCCGGGAACAGGCGCGCCGGCGGCAGCTTTTCGCAGCCCAGGCTGACGACCATCACGTGGTCGCCGAAATTCGGGTTCTTGGAGAGGTTGCGGATGGTCTTGATCGGGATGTCCGCGCCCGGCGCGTCGATCGCGACGCCGCAGCCGTACACGTGCTCGAGCGCGACGACGTCCTCGACGTTCGGGTAGCGCGGCAGCAGCTCTTCCTTGATGCGCTTGACCGCGTAGTCGATCACGCCCGAGACGCACTGCACGGTGCTGGTGATCGCCATGATGTTGCGGGTGCCGACCGAGCCGTCCTTGTTGCGGTAACCCTCGAAGGTATAGCCTTCGAGCTCTTCGGTCACCGGGCGCGCATGGGTACCGATCGGCAGGTCATCGAGCGAGCGGGCGGCCGGCATGCGCAGCACGCGTTCCGACACCCAGCTGCCGCGCGGGATCGCGCCATTGGCATAGCCGATGATCACGCCGTAGCGGACGACCGGGTCGCCATCGGCGAAGTCCACCAGTGCCACCTTGTGCCCCTGCGGCACCCCTTCGACAAGCGTCAGGCCGTCCGGGAAAACGGTGCCCACGGGCAGTCCGCCGTCGTTGACGACGATGGCGACGTTGTCGCTGGCCTGCATGCGGATTGTGCGCGGAACTTGGGTGTTCATGGTGTGGTGCCTTGGTCGGTAGGTTCTTTTTCAGTATGCCATACAATTTCGGGCAGTGGCTAGTCCACATTGCTATTTTGGTCGGACCAAATTAGAATGGCCTGACCAATAAGTAGTCAGATAGTAGCTAGACGTATAAGTCAGACAAATCCGCCCGACTGGAGACATATGAAGACCTCGCTTCTGGCAGCCTCGCTTGCCACCGTTCTTGGCTGCGCACTCGCTTGCGGCCCCGCCCTGGCCCAGGGTGGCCACTACCGCAACACCGACAACAAGAACCTGCTGGACCACTCCGAAGGCACCTATCCGGTGCCCTACAAGAAGCCGGTGGTGGCCGAAGTGACGGCCCAGCTCAAGGCGATCCGCGGCTACATGGACCAGGCAACGCCGACCCGCATCATCAACAAGAAGACCGGCGACCAGATCACCGACCTGAAGACCCCGAACGCCGACGCCATCTTCGAACCCAGTGCGGGCGACTACGGCATCCAGGTGTACGAGATGGGCGTGGTCCACTCGGGCCTCCTGAAGGCGGCCGAAGCGACCGGCGACAAGAGCTTCACGGCGATGAGCCAGCGCCACTTCCAGTTCTTCTCCCAGACCCTCCCCTACTTCCGCGCCCAGGAACAGAAGTTCCAGCTCGACCGGGCCAACAGCTTCGCGCGCTTCCTCGCCCCGCACTCGCTGGACGATTCCGGCTCGATGTGCGCCGCCCTGATCCGCGCGCGCATGGCCAAGGTCGGCCCGGACCTCAAGCCCATGATCGACACCTGCAGCGACTGGGTGGTCAACAAGCAGTTCCGCCTGGAAGACGGCACCATGGCGCGCAAGCGCCCGCAGGAAGTGTCACTGTGGGGCGACGACATGTACATGAGCATTCCGCTGCTGGCCGAGATGGGCCGCATGACGGGCGATCGCAAGCACTTCGACGACGCCGTCAACAACGTCATGGGCATGAGCAAGCGCCTGTTCAACCCGCAGAATGGCCTGTACACCCACGGCTGGCACGCCAACCATCCGGACGCGCCGCGCTTCTACTGGGCGCGCGCCAACGGCTGGGCGGTGCTGGCGATGTCGGACCTGCTCGACGTGCTGCCGAAGGACCACCCGGGCTACCAGCCGGTGCTGAACCAGCTGCGCGCCGCGATCAAGGGCATTGCCGAACTGCAGTCGGGCACCGGCCTGTGGCACCAGATGATCGACCGGAACGACTCCTACCTCGAGACCTCGGCCAGCGCCATGTTCACCTACGTGATCGCGCACGCGGTCAACCAGGGCTGGGTCAGCCCGACCACCTACGGCTCGATCGCGCAGGCCGGCTGGGTGGGCCTGTCGACCCGCATCACCGCCAAGGGTGAAGTGGAAGGCACCTGCGTCGGCACCACCCTCGCCGGCGACATGGTCTACTACTACAACCGCCCGACCAGCGCGCACGCGCTGCACGGCTATGGCCCGACCCTGCTGGCCGGCGCCGAGATCATCAAGATGATCAATAACCCGGCTATCGATATCCAGCACAAGGTTCGCACGTATCATTACGTGCCCAAAGGGGGCAAGACCGACTACAACAAGCATCAGCAATGATGCGTTCATCACCGAGCGAAGCCATGAAACGACTGATCCTTGCCGCGGCGCTGTCCGCATCGCTGAACGCCTACGCCGCCGAAAAACTGGCGGTGACCGTGCAGCACGACCTGTCCATCGCACGTCCGTCCGAGACCATCTCGATCCCATGGAGCGAGGTCAACGCCGCCCTGCCGGGCGCCCTGATCCAGAAGATCGCCGTGAAGGACGCCAAGGGCCGCGTGCTGCCCTACCAGGTGACCAACGTGGCGCCGCTGTCCAAGGATCCGGAGAACAAGGGCATCGCCTACGGCGAGCTGCTGTTCCAGCACAGCTTCGCCCCGGGCGAGAAGAGCGCCAGCTTCACCGTCGAGAAGATCGACACGGTGGCGCCGGTGTTCGCCCAGAAGGCCTATGCCCGCTACGTGCAGGAGCGCCTCGACGACTTCGCCTGGGAAAACGACAAGGTAGCGCACCGCACCTACGGCCCGGCCCTGGCCGCCCCCTCGCCGGCCGGCATGAACAAGGAAGTGCTGGTGACGAGCGGCCTGGACCTGTGGTTCAAGCGCGTGCCTTACCCGATCATCGACCGCTGGTACAACAAGGGCCATGACCACTACCACGAGGACGAGGGCGAGGGCATGGACATGTACCAGGTCGGCAAGTCGCGCGGCGCCGGCGGCACCGGCGTGTGGGACGGCAAGCAGCTGTACACCAGCGTGAACTACGCCTCGTGGAAGGTGCTGGCCAACGGCCCGGTGCGCGCGGTCTTCGAGCTGCACTACGCCGCCTGGGATGCGGCCGGCAAGCCGGTCAGCGAGGTCAAGCGCTTCACCGTCGACGCGGGCCGCCAGCTGGACCGCATCGAGAGCACCTTCCAGTTCGAAGGCAGCGAGCCGATCACGGTTGCCGTGGGCCTGAACAAGAACCCGAGCGATAAGGGCCAGGACCCGGTCATCGCGGTCAAGCGCGAAGGTCCGGTGCTGCTGCAGTGGATCGAGCAGAAGAGCAATGGCGCCTTCGGCACCGCGGTCGTGCTGCCGGGCGCGGAAGGCTTCACCGAGGACAAGCTGAACGAACTGATCCTCGCCAAGGCCACTTCCGGCAAGCCGCTGCGTTACTACGCCGGCGGCGCCTGGAGCCGCGCCGGCGACGTCACCACGCTCGCCCAGTGGCAGCGCCTGGCGCAGGATACCGCTGCGCGTGACGGCAACCCGGTGCGCGTGATCCTCGCAAACCCGGCCAAGTCGGGCAAGTGAGGTGAACATGCGCTTCCAGCCCCGCCGCCGCGCCCTGCTGCGCACCGTTCCCGCCGCCGGCCTGCTGTTCGCCGGCGCCGGCTGCGCCACCTCCTCCAGCAACAAGACCGCGGGCGATCCATGGCAGCGCGCCGCCGACATCGTCGCGCGCTTCGCCACCCCGCTGCGCTTCCGCGAGGAAGACTTCCCGATCACCGCCTTCGGCGCCAAGCCCTGCTCGATGGTCGAGGTCAAGGGACAGACCGCCTCGCTCGTCAATGGCCTACTCCGCACTCCGGCCAAAGGCTCGCCCGACGCCTATCCAGCGATCACGGCGGCCATCGCGGCCTGCCACGCCAAGGGCGGCGGCCGGGTCGTGATCCCGGCCGGCGACTGGTACTGTGCCGGCCCGATCGTGCTGCGCTCGAACGTGCACGTGCACCTGGCTGCAAACGCGCGCGTGCATTTTTCAAGCAATCCGGAACACTATGCGCGCCACGGCGAATTCGACTGCGGCGCCAACGGCAAGCTGACCCTGTCGCGCTGGCAGGGCAACGACGTCCTGAACTACTCGCCGCTGGTCTATGCCCACAACCAGACCAATATCGCGCTCACCGGCGCCGACTGGACCAGCATCCTGAACGGCCAGGGCGGCGTGCCTTTTGAAGACAAGCCGGACGAGTGCTGGTGGGACTGGAAAGGCCGCGGCACGCCGGTACGCACCCGTACCGAGATCGCACCGAACCCGGCCAACCTGTCGCTGGACAAGGTGGCGCCGAACCTGCCCGAGGCGCAGCGTGCCCTGATCCAGGGCGAGGGCTGGCAGACCGATTCGCGCTACCTTCCGGCCCTGTCGGAAGCGGGCGTGCCGGTGGCGCGCCGCGTGTTCGGCCACGGCCACTTCCTGCGCCCCTGCATGATCGAATTCATCGGCTGCAGCAAGGTGCTGATGCAGGGTTACCAGGTGAACGCGGCCCCGTTCTGGCTGCACCACCCGGTAAACTGCCGCGATCTCGCGATCCGCAAGGTGAACATGGAAAGCCTGGGCCCGAACAGCGACGGCTTCGATCCGGAAGCCTGCGACGGCGTGCTGGTCGAGGAATGCACCTTCAATAACGGCGACGACTGCATCGCGATCAAGGCCGGCAAGAACCGCGACACGCAGCACGGCCCGACCCGCAACATCGTGATCCAGCGCTGCATCATGAACAGCGGCCACGGTGGCGTGACCCTGGGCAGCGAAATGGCCGGCGGCATCGAGCACGTGTATGCGCAGCAGCTCGAGTTCCGCAACATGCACTGGGCCAAGAAGCCGCTGAACACGGCGATCCGCCTGAAGACCAACATGAACCGGGGCGGCTTCCTGCGCCACCTGTACGTGCGCGACGTCACCTTGCCGAACGGCGTCAGGATCGAGCCGATGATGTACAAGCCGCTGCCGGGCGCGAGGGAAATCACCCAGCCGGTGGCCTCGACCGCGGGCGCGATCATCACCATCGACTGCGACTACGTGCCGGGCGACGACGCGGTGCGCACCCGGCCGCCGCAGGTGTCGGACATCGTCATCAGCGGCGTCCGTGCCGGCAACGTGGACACCGGCTCCGGCAAGTTCTCGTGCTACCAGGCCTTCGTGCTGCTCGGCCCCGTAGCGTCCAGCTTCAACGGACCGGCCGGCACCCCGATCCTGCCGATCCAGCGCATGCGCATCAGCGACTCGGACTTCGGCACGCCGAAGAACGCAGCCCAGCCCTGGTTCCTGCACAACGCCACCGGCATCACCCTGGACCAGGTCACCATCGGCGGCAAGCTCTACAACACGACCCTGTCGTCAAGCAATCCCTGACACGGGCTAGGTCAGGCCAGTTTTTATTTGAATTGGCTTGCGGTCGTGAACAACGTGACCGGGCGCGAGTTCCTCGCGGGGCTGCGCTACAAGTTCTGATTTTTTTCCTCTCCTCTCCTTGGGAGCTTTGACGCCCGCGCTTGCGCGGGCTTTTTTCATGGTGCGCCACAAGCAAAGAAAAAGGCCCGCACGCGGCGGGCCTTCGGACAGGATGAGACGCTGCTCAGAACTTGTAGCCGACAGCCACCACCACCGCCACCGGATCCAGCTTCATGTGCTGGGTCTGGCCGGTCGAGAAATGCACGTCGGTGCGCAGGCGGGCCTTGTTGACGGTCACGTCGGCGAACCACTTCTCGCTGAAGTTCACCGCCATGCCGAGTTGGGCGGTGTAGGTGAACTTGTTGTCGATGCTGAAGGTGGTCGGCACGCCGCTGCCCGGGTTGGTGATCGCGGTCATCTTGGCCGAGCCGCGTTCCTTCATGAAGTAGGCATAGGTCGCGCCGATGCCGACGAAGGGACGGAACAGCGCGTTCGGTGCGCCGAAGCGGTATTGCGCAAACAACGTCGCCGGCAGCGCCTCGACGGTGCCGAGCTGGCCGGTGCCTGCGATGGCGCCGGCGCCGTAGATCTTGTGCTTGTACGGCGTGCCCAGGGCGGTTTCGAGCGAGATGTTGTCGGTCAGGCCGTAGGCGAGGACCAGCACGGGCTGGGTGTCTTTTTCGACATCGCCCTTACTGCCCGGCAGGGCCGGCGCGCTGATGTCGCCGCTCACGACCTTTGGGGTCAGCTGGTTTGCGCCGATCTTGGCGGTGAGCTGGCCGGCCGACTGTGCCGATGCCGTCGAAGCGCAGGCCAGCGCGGCGGCCACGCCCAGCACTTTGATGAGGCTGTTGAAACGTACTTTCATTTGTTCTCCTGATTATTGTAGAAGCCTGCCCTGTACAGGCAGGCCTCGCTGCAGTTTTACAGCCAGCCCTTGACCGCCATTTCCTTGAGAACAAGGCGTGCGATCAGGTTGTTCTCGAACGGCGTCGGGTGGATGTCGTCGGCGTACATGTAGCGGCTGACGTCACCGGCCACCGTGTTGGCGTTGGTGCAGATCAGGGATGTGGTGCCAAGCGCATTCGGGCCGCAGGCCGGCGTGGTGGTATTGGTCAGGCCGTAGGGCGCCGGGTTCTTGTTCTGGTCATTGCTGACCGCATACAAGTCGACATACAGAACGCGCGGATCGTCAGCGCCGAGACCGGCCTTCAGCTGCTTGTTGAAGGCGTCGATCATGGCGGTCATCAGGGTCTGGATCTCGGCCGATTTCGATTTGCCGGCCGGGGTGCCGGCGACGTCCGGCAGGTTCGCGACGATCACGTACTTGGCGCCCTTCCCGAGCACTTCGTTTTTCACGACAGCTGCCATCTGCGCGCCGGCCAGGCCCAGTTCCTGGACCAGTTTCGGACCGGTGGCGGTGGCGTAGTCGGCGCCGGCCTTGGCGCCGGCTGCGCTCGCATCGGACTGGGCCTTGGCGACCATCGGGCCGTACACGCTTGCCTGGGCCACGGCGGCATTGCCCGGCTGGCGGGCGGCGGCGCCGACAGCGGCGGCAACGATGGTCTGCGAGGTGCTGCCTGGACGGGCGCTCTCGGTGGCGATGGCCACGCCGATCGCCTGGGCAGCGGCCTGCGGATTGGTGGCGCCGGCGGCCAGCTGCATCGCCAGCGAGGTCGCGAAGGCCTGTGCGCCGGCGGCGGCGCCGGCGGCGGTGGCGTCGGTCGACAGCTGGTTCAACTGCATCAGAATGTCGTTACCGCCGGACAGCAAAGTGACCAATTCGGTGCCGCTGAACTTGTTGCCGGTGCGGGACAAGTGGTTGGCGACCTGGGTCACCAGCGGCACGGTGGTCTCGCCGAGCGGCGAACCGGTGAATGGGTTGCCCGGACCGATCGGGTTGGTCACGCGTGAACCGCCCTGGGCGTAGTTGAAGCAGTTCAGGTTCTGGACGATCGGGACCGAGAAGCCGCGGCTGGCATCGCCAACCAGGCCGGTCTGGGCCGGGCACGGCGCCGGCAGTTTCAGCTCGGCCGCCAGGAATTCGACCCAGATCTTGCCGTTCAGCTCAGGATTCTTGGCGGTGCCATCGCCGTTGATGGTGAACTTGCCGCCGCCGGCCTGCTTGATCGCGCCCACGGCATAGGTACCGACGTCCGATAGGCTGTCGCCGAAGGAGACCTGCTGGGTGAAACTGAGTTTTTGCGTTTGGTCGCCGCCGCTTGGGCTGGTCCCGCCGCATGCCGCCAGCACCGCTGCCGTCAGCAGGGCGAGCGCGAGTTTGGTTTGACGCATTGTGTCTCCTAAATTGGTTTTATTTGAAACGAACGAGCGTGCTATTCGTTCCATAATAATATGCCAGTGTTCAACTTGCTTGTATAGGAATTGCTTACCCGCACGTCAGTTTTTAGTGACACGTGGCAAACAGATCGGGCGGCGATTATAGCGCCGCTGTCGATCCAGAAAGAAAGGGTTTTTGAACGGTGTGACACAGAACAACGCCCGTACGTACGGGCGTTGTGACTGAAGCCACTACAGGCGGGGAGCCGTAAGGCTAGGGAGCGGCTTGATTCAGAAGGCCGTGGACGATGCCGGTCGAACCGTGGGCGGCGCGGCGCAGACGGTCGTTGACACCCAGCCAGGCTCCGCCCTGCGGCGGCGCTTCGACCAGGATCAGGTCCGCGCCCTGGCCGTCCATCGCACGCAGCGCGGCGTACAGGGCGTGGGCGAAGCCATCCGGCGTGGCCGGCATGCGCAGCGCGGCATGGGTCGGCGGCATGTCCGAGTAGTGGATCAGCGCGACCCTGCGTCCCGCCGCCGCCAGTTCAGCCAGGGTCTGGCGCAGCGTGGCGCTGTCCTGCATCGCCACCGGCGTATGCGGCGCATAGTGAGATTCGAGCGTACCCGAGGCGCGTGGGGCCGCGGCGTCGGGAGCGCTTGGCAACTGGTCGATCACCGCGGCGATGGCCTCGGCGCTGATATGGCCCGGACGCAGCAGCACCGGGCCGTGCGTGGTCAGGCGCGACAGGTCGACGATGGTCGATTCGATGCCGACCATGGATGCACCGCCATCGAGCACCATGGACACCGAACCATCCTGGCAGAACTCGTCGCGCACGTGCTGGGCCAGGGTCGGGCTGACCGCGCCGAACTTGTTGGCCGACGGCGCCGCCACGCCGCCCTTACCGCCCTTGAAAGCGCGCAGCAGCGCGATCGCCACCGGGTGCGACGGGCAGCGCAGGCCGACCGTGTCCTGGCCGCCGCTGACAGCGTCCGGGATGTTCGGTGCGCGCTTGAGGATCATGGTCAGCGGGCCCGGCCAGAAGGCATCGGCCAGCGCCTGGGCCTCAACCGGAATATCGGCGGCCCAGTAGTCGAGCGGCGCACCAGGAGCCAGGTGCACGATCACCGGATGGTCCTGCGGGCGGCCCTTGGCGGCATAGATGGCCGCGACCGCGGCCGGGTTCTCGGCATCGGCGCCGAGGCCGTACACGGTCTCGGTCGGGAAGGCGACCAGCGCACCCTGCTCCAGCGCGCGTGCGGCAGCCTCGATGGCGGCCTGGTCGATGTTCTCGCTTGCCATCCTTACTCCGGGATTCCGAGGATGGCGCAGGCCTGGCGCAGGCTGTCCTGCGCCTGTTCGAGCGTCGGCGCCACGAAGCTCACGTGGCCCATCTTGCGTGCGCGGCGCGGGTCGTCCTTGCCGTACAGGTGCAGGTTGGCGCCGGGGAGCGCCAGCACGCGGTCCCAGGCCGGTTCGCGCGGGGTAGTGCTGTCGCCTTCGAACCAGACGTCGCCCAGGATGTTGAGCATGACGGCGGGCGAATGCTGGCGCACGTCGCCCAGGGGCAGGCGCGCCATCGCGCGTACCTGTTGCGCGAACTGGCTGGTGATGCAGGCGTCGATGGTGTAGTGGCCGCTGTTGTGCGGGCGCGGCGCCATCTCGTTGACTACCAGGGTACCGTCGGCAAGCACGAAGAATTCGATGCACAGCACGCCCACATAGCCCAGCTGGGCCACGATGGCGCGCGCCGCATCCTGCGCCTGTTTGGCACAGGCGTCGGAGACGTTCGGTCCCGGCACGGTGGTGGTGAACAGGATGCCGTCGCGGTGCACGTTCTCGGCGATCGGGTAGACCACGGAGGCGCCGTCATGGCCGCGCGCGGTCAGCACCGACACCTCGTAGGCCAGCGGCAGCATCTTCTCCAGCAGGCAGGTCACGCCCTGCATGGCGTCGAAAGCGGCGCGCACGTCTTCGCGGGTGCGCACGCGCACCTGGCCCTTGCCGTCATAGCCCATGCGCACGGTCTTCAGGATGCCCGGCAGCAGGTCGTCATCGATGGCGTCGATGTCGGCATGCGAAGCGATGGTCTTGTGCGGCGCCGGCATCACGCCGGACGCCGGGGCGCATTCGACGAAGAAGCGTTTTTCCGCAATGCGGTCCTGGGCGATCGACACACAGGACGCGGCAGGCGCAACAAACGCGCGCTCGCCCAGCCAGGCCATGCTGTCGGCCGGGACGTTCTCGAATTCGGTGGTGACGGCGACGCAGGTCTGGGCCAGTTCGGCCAGGCCGTTCGCGTCAAGATAGCTGGCGTTGATCAGGCGCTCGGCGACCTGCCCTGCCGGACAGTCCGCGGCTGGCTCGAGCACCGCGACCTTGTAGCCCATCGCCTGGGCGGCGTGGGCGAACATGCGGCCGAGCTGGCCGCCGCCCATCACGCCGAGCCAGGCCGGCGGATTGGCGGATGGGAGAAACGGATCACTCATGCGTCAGGACGGGAAGGGTCATGGCCTGGGCGGCCGCGGTCTGCTCGGCGCGGAAGGCCAGCAGCTTCTGCGCCAGCGCATCGTCGGTGGCAGCCAGGATCGCCACGGCGGTCAGGGCCGCGTTGGCGGCGCCGGCTTCGCCGATGGCGAAGGTCGACACCGGCACGCCCTTCGGCATCTGCACGATGGAGAGCAGCGAATCCTCGCCGCGCAGGTATTTCGAGGGCACCGGCACGCCCAGCACCGGCACGATGGTCTTGGCGGCCACCATGCCCGGCAGGTGGGCGGCGCCCCCTGCCCCGGCGATGATCGCGCGCAGGCCGCGCTCGCGTGCGGTTTCCGCATAGGTGAACATCTCGTCCGGCATGCGGTGCGCCGAGATCACCTGCGCCTCGAAAGGCACGCCGAATTGCTTCAGGATGTCCACGGCGTTCTTCATCACGTCCCAGTCGGACGAGGAACCCATGATGACGCCGACGACTGGCTTGTTTGCTTGCTCGCTCATCTTCTCAGGCCTTCAGCTTCTCGCCGGTGAGGCGTTCGATGGCTTCGAAATACTTGGCCTGGGTCTTTTCGATGACGTCCTGCGGCAGGGCCGGGGCCGGAGCGGTCTTGCCCCAGTCGGTCAGGGTTTCCAGGTAGTCGCGCACGAACTGCTTGTCGAAGGACGGCGGCGACATGCCCGGCGCGTAGGAATCGGCCGGCCAGAAGCGCGAGGAGTCGGCGGTCAGGACTTCGTCCATCAGGTGCAGCACGCCATTGTCGTCCAGGCCGAATTCGAACTTGGTGTCGGCGATGATGATGCCGCGGGTGGCGGCGTATTCGGCGGCGGTGGTGTAGAGCTGGATGCTGATGTCGCGCATCTTGGCAGCCAGTTCCTTGCCGATGCGCTGCTCCATGTCTTCGAACGAGATGTTCTCGTCGTGTTCGCCGATGTCGGCCTTGGCGGCCGGGGTGAACAGCGGCTGCGGCAGCTTGTCGGCCTGGCGCAGGCCGGCGGGCAGCTGGATGCCGCAGACGGCGCCGCTTTCCTGGTAATCCTTCCAGCCCGAGCCGATGATGTAGCCGCGCACGACGGCTTCGACCAGGATCGGCTTGAGGCGCTTGGCGACGACCGCGCGGCCGCGCACCTGCTCGACTTCATCCGGGGCCACCACGCTTTCCGGCGCCACGCCGGTCAGGTGGTTCGGCACGATGTGGCCGAGCTTCTCGAACCAGAAGTCGCTCATCTGGTTCAGCACCATGCCCTTGCCGGGGATCGGCTCGTTCATGACCACGTCGAAGGCCGACAGGCGGTCGGTGGTGACGATCAGGATCTTGTCGTCGCCGACAGCGTAGTTGTCGCGCACCTTGCCGTGACCGAGCAATGGCAGGGACTTGATGGTGGATTTGTAGAGGCTGTTCATAGAAGGGATATCAGGGAAACAGAGCCGGAGAAGGCCTCCGGTGAAGGCGTCCAGGCCGGGGGTGGCCTGGACCGAATGCATAATTTTACGTCAATTCGCATTGCACCGCCGCAGGAGGAGCCGCAGCGCAATGCGATTCACTGCTTTACTGCACGATCTGCGCCAGCTCGCCTGCCTTGTAGCGCTCGGCCATTTTCTCCAGCGGCACCGGCTTGATCTTGGCAGCCATGCCTTCGCAGCCGAAGGACAGGTAGCGCGCCTTGCAGATCTCGGTGGCGGCTTCACGGGCTGGCTTCAGGTAGTCGCGCGGGTCGAACTTCGACGGGTTCTGGAACATGTACTTGCGGATCGCAGCGGTCATGGCCAGGCGGATGTCGGTGTCGATGTTGATCTTGCGCACGCCGTGCTTGATGCCTTCCTGGATCTCTTCGACCGGCACGCCGTAGGTCTCTTTCATGTCGCCGCCGAATTCGCGGATGATCGCCAGCAGTTCCTGCGGCACCGACGAGGAGCCGTGCATCACCAGGTGGGTGTTCGGGATGCGCGCGTGGATTTCCTTGATGCGGTCGATCGCCAGGATGTCGCCGGTCGGCTTGCGGGTGAACTTGTAGGCGCCGTGCGAGGTGCCGATGGCGATCGCCAGGGCGTCGCACTGCGTTTTGGCGACGAAGTCGGCGGCCTGGGCCACGTCGGTCAGCAGTTGCTCGCGGGTCATGGTGCCGTCGGCGCCGTGGCCGTCTTCCTTGTCGCCCTTCATGGTCTCCAGCGAACCGAGCACGCCCAGTTCGGCTTCGACCGTCACGCCGATCGAGTGCGCGAATTTCACGACTTCACGCGACACTTCGACGTTGTACTCATACGAAGCCACGCTCTTGCCGTCGGCTTCGAGCGAACCGTCCATCATCACCGAGCTGAAGCCCGAACGGATCGCGGCCATGCAGACCGCCGGCGACTGGCCGTGGTCCTGGTGCATGACGACCGGGATGTGCGGGTAGGCTTCGACGGCGGCGTCGATCAGGTGACGCAGGAAGGCTTCGCCTGCGTATTTGCGGGCGCCGGCCGAGGCTTGCATGATGACCGGGCTGCACGTGGCGTCGGCGGCGGCCATGATGGCCTGCACCTGTTCCAGGTTGTTGACGTTAAAAGCCGGCAAGCCATAACCGTTTTCGGCGGCATGGTCCAGCAGTTGACGCAGCGATACGAGTGCCATGGTTGATTACTCCAAACAATTAAGAAACTATTTCGTCCAGCTCGCCCACGCGCACGATCTTGAGCGCATTGGTGCCGCCGGCCTGCCCCATCGGCGAGCCCCAGGTCACGACGATCAGGTCGCCCTTGCGCACCATGCCTTCGCGAATCAGGACCTCTTCGGCCTTGCGCAGCACCGCGTGGCTGCCACCTTCCTGCAGCAGGTGGAATGCTCGCACGTTCCGGTACAGCGATGCCTTGCGCTGCGTCGTCTGCAGCGGGGTCAGGGCGAAGATCGGGGTATCGATCGAGTGACGGCTCATCCACAGTGCGGTCGAGCCCGATTCGGTCAGCGCCACGATCGCCTTCACCTTCAGGTGATGGGCCGTGAACAGGGTGCCGTAGGCGATCGACTGGTCGATGCGGGTGAACTGGACATTCAGGAAGTCTGCATCCTGCTTGTTGTATTCGGATTGTTCTGCTTCGAGGCAAATGGCGGCCATCATCTCGACGGTCTCGACCGGGTACTTGCCCGATGCGGTCTCGGCCGAGGTCATCACGGCGTCGGTGCCGTCCAGCACGGCGTTCGCCACGTCCGACACTTCGGCGCGGGTCGGCACGGCGTTGACGATCATCGACTCCATCATCTGGGTCGCGGTGATGGCCAGCTTGTTGGAGGCGCGCGCCATCTTGATCATGCGCTTCTGCAGCGCCGGCACGGCCGCGTTGCCCACTTCCACCGCCAGGTCGCCGCGCGCGACCATGATGCCGTCCGAGGCGTCCAGGATTTCCTGCAGCACCGGAATGGCTTCGGCGCGCTCGATCTTGGCAATCATCATCGGCTTGTGGCCGTAGGGTTCGCCGGCGATGTTGGCCAGCTGGCGCGCCATTTCCATGTCGGTGGCGTTCTTCGGGAAGGAGATCGCCAGGTAGTCGGCCTGGAAGCTCATCGCGGTCTTGATGTCTTCCATGTCCTTCGAGGTCAGGGCCGGCGCGGTCAGGCCGCCGCCCTGGCGGTTGATGCCCTTGTTGTTCGACAGCTCGCCGCCGACCTTCACGGTGGTGAAGATCTCGTGGTTGACGACCTTGTCGACGATCAGCACGATCAGGCCGTCGTTCAGCAACAGCTTGTCGCCCGGCTTGACGTCGCGCGGCAGGGCCTTGTAGTCGAGGCCCACGCGGTCCTGGTTGCCCAGCTCGCCGTTCTCGCCCCAGCGGGCGTCGAGGATGAACTTGTCGCCGTTGTTCAGGAAAATCTTGCCCTCTTCAAACTTGCCAACGCGGATCTTCGGACCCTGCATGTCGGCCATGATCGCCACTTCGACGCCGCATTCGGCAGCCGCGCGGCGCACCAGGGCGGCGCGGTCGATGTGGTCCTGCGCCTTGCCATGCGAGAAGTTCAGGCGCACGACGTCGACGCCGGCACGGATCATTTTGACGAGGATATCGAAATCGGTCGATGCCGGGCCGATGGTGGCGACGATCTTGGTGGCGTTGTACATGGGGCGCGCAGCTTGCATGTGGTTGGAATCCTTGGTTCTGAAAAGAGAAGCGCAGCCCCCGGGGCTGCGCTAGTACTGATTATTTGACTTTACGCTGGAGCAGGATCTCGACTGCTGGCAGGGTCTTCCCTTCCAGGAACTCGAGGAAGGCGCCGCCGCCGGTCGAGATGTAGCCGATCTGGTCGCCGATGTCGTACTTGGCGATCGCGGCCAGGGTGTCGCCGCCGCCGGCGATCGAGAAGCCGTTCGACTTGGCGATCGCCATCGCCAGGGTCTTGGTGCCTTCGGCGAACTGGTCGAATTCGAACACGCCCACCGGGCCGTTCCAGACGATGGTGCCGGCCTTGGCCACCTGCTCGGCCAGCATGGCGGCGGTCTTCGGGCCGATGTCCAGGATCATGTCGTCGTCCGCCACGTCGGCCACGTCCTTGACGGTCGCAGCCGCGGTCGGGCTGAATTCCTTGGCGCAGACCACGTCGACCGGAATCGGCACCTGCGCGCCGCGCGCGGCCATCATGTCGATGATCTGCTTGGCTTCGCCGACCAGGTCGTTCTCGACCAGCGACTTGCCGATGTTCAGGCCGACGGCCTTCATGAAGGTGTTGGCGATGCCGCCGCCGACGATCAGGTTGTCGACCTTGCCGGCCAGGCTTTGCAGGATGGTCAGCTTGCTCGACACCTTCGAGCCGGCCACGATGGCCAGCAGCGGACGGGTCGGCTGGCCCAAGGCCTTGCCCAGCGCATCCAGCTCGGCGGCCAGCAGCGGGCCGGCCACGGCCACCGGGGCGAACTTGGCGATGCCGTGGGTGGTGGCTTCGGCGCGGTGCGCGGTGCCGAAGGCGTCGTTGACGTAGACGTCGCACAGCTTGGCCATCTTCTGGGCCAGCTCGTCGGCGTTCTTCTTTTCGCCCTTGTTGACGCGGCAGTTTTCCAGCAGCACAACCTGGCCCGGCGCGACATCCACGCCATCGACCCAGTTCTGCTTCAGTTCCACCGGCTGGCCGAGCAGCTCGGACAGGCGCGCGGCGACCGGCGCCAGGCTGTCTTCCGGCTTGAACTCGCCTTCGGTCGGACGACCCAGGTGCGAGGTGACCATCACGGCGGCGCCGGCCTTCAGGGCAGCCTGGATCGCCGGCACGGAGGCGCGGATACGGGTATCTTCGGTGATATTGCCAGCGTCATCCTGCGGCACGTTCAGGTCGGCGCGGATGAATACGCGCTTGTCCTTCAGCGCATCGCGGTCGATCAGGTCTTGCAAACGGGTGAAACTGAGAACGTCGTCCATTGGCTAGTCAACAATGAAAAAGTGAAAAAACGTCATTGTACATTAGCGAACCTCGAAAAACCGTCGCGAGCGGCAGCTGTGACGCGGGAGAAGCGCAGCTGTACGGACGTACAGCGAGCATCGCAGCGTGGCACAGCAACGCGCAGCAGGTTTGTCGAGGTTCGCTAGCCGAGGGGAGCAAAAACGTGTAGCACGCGCAACAGTGTGAATACCAGCATCCCGAAGATGATCGTCATCAGCATGCTGCGGCGCCACAGATAGAAAGCCAGGGCGGCGAGCGCCGCGATCAACTTGGGATTGGCCAGCGTGAGCTGGGTCTGGCCTTGGGTGTCGATCAGCAGGTCGGGGCCGATGATGGCGGCCAGCGCGCAGGCCGGCGCATAGCGCAGCATTTCCTGCACCCGCGGCGGGATGGTGACGCGGTGGCCGATCAGCCAGAACGAGCTGCGGGTGGCGGCGGTGGCGACGCACAGCACGCCGATGGTGAGCCAGATTTCCCAATCAGCCATTGCGTGCCTTTCGTTTTGCGAGGGACTCTTCGACAAACATCGAAGCAATCATGCCGACCAGGACGGCCAGCAGCAGCCCGAGCTTGTACGGCAGGCCGTAGGCCAGCACCGAGACCGCGATGGCGACCGCGACGCCGCACAGCGCCGCATTGTTGATGATGAGCGGCACCATGATGCACAGGATCGCCAGCGTGCCGGCAAAGCCCAGCCCCCATTCGGTCGGGATGGCGCTGCCCAGGAAAATGCCGATCAGCGAGCCGATCTGCCAGGCGAACCAGTTCGGGTACATCAACCCCTTCAGGTAAGACAGCTTGCCGGCCACGCGTTCGGCGGTCGGATAGCGCTGCAGGAACATCGCCACGGTCAGGTCACCGGAGACGTAGCCGAGCAGGAAGCGCTGCTTCCAAGGCAGGTGCGCGAAGTGCGGGCCGAGCAATGCGGAGAAGATCACGAAGCGCAGGTTGACGACCAGGGCGGTGGCGAAGATGACCCAGATCGGTGCTGCGGCGGCAATCAGCGGAAGTGAAGCGAGCTGGGCGGATCCGGCGAAGACCAGCAAGGTCATGCCGACCGCCTGCGCGGCGGTGAGGCCGCTCTTGACCATCGCAATGCCCACCACCAGGCCCCAGGCGCCGATGCCGAACAGCGAAGGCAGGCCGGTCTTGAAGCCCTCGCGCCAGGCGGCAGGGTCGTGGGCTTCGACGGGCTCCGTGGTGACAGCGGCTTGCTGGCCTGGCGGCGAGGCCGGGCTCATGTTGTTTTCCTGCAACTGCCTTGAAGGGCGGGTGCGGCGGCGGACTTGAAACGGTCGGACATGAAACGCATCTGAGGGTGCGGTGCCGGGCTGGCAGCGTAGACCCCCGGGCTCGTTTATGATCAGCTGGTAATTCTACCGATCATTTCGATATGCAGGTTGAATCGGATAGAATCTTGTCTTTGCCATTTCCCTTTCATGGAGAAAAACAGATGAACCAAAAGACGATGCCCGTGGTGGAACTCGAGGCCAAAGACCTGCCGGCACACTGCCCGAATCCGGCAATGCCGCTGTGGTCCTCGCACCCGCGCGTCTTCCTCGATTTCGACCACCACGGCGATGCCAAGTGCCCGTACTGCGGCACCCAGTACCGCCTGGCTCCGGGCGTCGAGCTCAAGCACCACTGATTTTCCCCGGTGCGGCGCCAGCCGCACCAATCCTCCATGCACTATCGCGCGCCCGCATGGCTGCCTGGCGGCCACCTCCAGACCATCTATCCGGCGACCTGCGTCGCCAAGCCCGCGGTCGACTACCGGCGCGAGCGCTGGCTAAGTGACGACGGCGATTTCATCGATGTCGACTTCGTCGACGGCCAGCCGGGCAAGCCGCTGGTCGTGCTGTTCCACGGCCTGGAAGGCTCGTCCAACAGCCATTACGCACGCTCGCTGATGGCGGCGCTGCGCGCGCGCGGCTGGTCCGGCGCGGTGCCGCACTTCCGCGGCTGCTCGGGCGAAGCCAACTTGATGCCGCGCTTCTACCATTCCGGCGATGCCGCGGAGGTCGACTGGGTGCTGAGGAAGCTCCATGCCCGTGCCCCCGGTCCGCTGTTCGCGGCGGGTGTGTCGCTGGGCGGCAATGCGCTGCTGCGCTGGCTGGGCGAATCGGGCCATGGAGCGGACATCGTCGAGGCCGCCTGCGCGGTGTCGGCGCCGCTCGACCTGGCGCGCGGCGGCGAAGCGCTGTCGTCCGGCTTCAACCTGCTGTACACGCGCATGTTCCTGCAGACGCTCAAGCCCAAGTGCCTGGCCAAGCTGGAACGCTATCCCGGCCTGTTCGACCGCAGCGCCCTGCTGGCGGCGCGCGACCTCTACGCCTTCGACAATGTGGTGACCGCGCCGCTGCACGGCTACAAGGACACCGACGACTACTGGCACCGCGCCAGCGCCCGCCACGTGCTGCACGAGATCACCGTGCCGACCCTGGTGCTCAACGCCCGCAACGACCCGTTCCTGCCGGGAGAGCATTTGCCCCGGTCCGCCTCGAACGCGGTGAGGCTGGAGTATCCTGACGAAGGCGGGCACGTCGGTTTCGCCGTAGGGCCCTTCCCCGGACGGATCGACTGGCTGCCGCGGCGCATCCTGGCCTTCTTCGACAGCGCGGCGCCTGCTGCAAGCCGCGCGCCCGGCGCGCTCGAACCATGCGAAGCTTGAGACTATGGACGACATCGTAAAACAGGCAATGGCCAAGTGGCCGAACGTACCGCATTGCTACGGCTGGCTGGCGCTGGATGCACGCGGCAACTGGCGCATGCGCGACGAGGCGGCGCAGCGCGCCAATGCGCCGGGCGACAAGCTGGCGAATGCGGCGCTGGTGGGCTTCATCAACCGCAACTACGCGCACGACGACAAGGGCCGTTGGTATTTCCAGAACGGTCCGCAACGCGTGTACGTGAACCTGGAAGCGACGCCCTTCATCGCGCGCACCGACCCGGCCCAGGGCTTCGTCCTGCAGACCGGGCAGGCGCTGGCGACGGTGGAAGCGGCCTACATGACCGATGCCGGCGCCGTGATCCTGCAGGCCGGCGAGATCGTCGCCCAGCTCGACGACCGCGATGTGGCCCAGGTGCTGGCGCGCATGGAACTCGACGGCCAGCCGGCCTCGGTGGAAGCGATCATGGCCTGGCTGGAGGACGACTCGGCCGAGCTGGCGCTGGCCTTGCCAAATGGACGCGTGCGCGTCGAACGGCTGGCGGCGGAAGCGCTGCAGCGCCGCTTCGGCTACGTGCAGGCGCCCGGGACCTGATCTACGGGAAGTCCTTTTCGGTTTCCTTCTCGGCCTTCTGGCGCGCCTTCAGCTCGCGCTCGCGTGCATCGATGACGGCCTGGTCGTAGAAGGACACGTCGCCCGCCTTGCGCGCCAGGTCGAGCTGCGCCACCGCCGCTGGCAATGCGCCGGCCAGCGCATACGATTCCGCCAGCGCCATGTGCTGCAGGGCGATCTTGCCCTGCTTGGCATAGGTCCGCGCCAGCATGTCGTGCAGCTTCGGTTCCTCGCGGTAGAGCTGGGTCTGGTCGCGCAGAAAGCGCGTGGCCTCCTCGTGTTTGCCGGCCGCGATCAGCGCCTCGCCGTACTGGCGGGCGATGGCCCGCGACAGCGGGTAGCGCTGGCGCGCGGCATCCGCTTCCTGCACCGCCTGCCCGGCCATCGCCGGCGCCTGCCCCGGCGCCAGCTTGATCTCGATGGACAGGCCAGCGAACATCGCCGCGCCGTCGCCCGCATTCGATTCGCTGGAGAACACGCCCTCCTTCGGCTTGACGGTGGCGCGCGCCTTGTCGAGCCAGTCCTGGGCCTCGACCAGGTTCCCCTGGCGCAGCGCCAGCAGCGACAGCCCGTACTGCGCACCGGCCTGCAGGTGGCGATGCGATTCCTTGAGCTGGGTCTCGAATGCGGTCCTGGTGTCGCGGCGGCCGCCGACGCTTTCGTCCTGCAGCACGCGGGCACGCGCGCGCACCAGCTGGAAGTCGAGGTTGTCCACGCGCGGCTTTTTCGGCATCTCGCGGATGCGCGCCTGCATGTCGGTGATGCGCTCGGCCGTCAGCGGGTGGCTGCTCAGGTGCGCCAGGTTGGCGGGAATGTCGCCCGACAGCTTGGTGGCGCTCTGCAGGCGCCTGAAGAAGCCGACGATGCCGGTGACGTCATAGCCGCCCGCGCCCATGATCTGGAAACCCACGCGGTCGGCCTCGCGCTCGGCCTCGCGGCTGAAATTGAGCTGGCGCTGCACTGCCAGGCCCTGCCCGCCCATCAGGACGCCCATCGCGGCATCCGAACTTGCCTTGGCGGCCAGCGCGGCCAGGATCATCGAGGCCAGCGGCAGCAGCACATCCTGCTTCTGCTGTCCGATCATGCGGGCGATGTGGCGCTGCGACACGTGGCCGATCTCGTGCGCCATCACGCCTGCCAGTTCCGACTCCTTCTGCGCCGCCACGATCAGGCCCGTATGGGCGCCGATGAAGCCGCCCGGCAGGGCGAAGGCGTTCAGGTTGGCGTCGCGCATGGCGAAGAAAGTGAAATCGGTGTTGTTCTCGCCACGCGCGCCGGGCACCGACGAGAGCAGCGCATTGCCGAGGTTGTTCAGGTACTCGGTGATCTGGTCGTCGTCGAGATAGGCCGGATCGCGCCGGACGTCGCGCATGATCTCTTCGCCGAGCTTGCGCTCGAGTACCGGCGACAAGTCCTGGCGCGCGGTGTCGCCGAGCGTCGGCAGGCGCAGGTTGTTCGGCTTTTGAAGTGGCTCGGCGGGGGCGGCAATGGCGAGGGCGGCCGCCGTGCACAGGGCAATGGCGGTCAACGCAGGGCGCCAGCGGCGCGCCGATGCTGGGCGGGGAGCGTAGTTCACAATGCTATGATAACCCTATCCGCAGCCGCGTTGCTGCACGGCGAAACACTTTGTTCCACAACCTTATTCAGTTAGCAATGAGCACTTCCACCCCGCCCGCAGAGCACCTGACCCACTTCGACGCCACCGGCCAGGCCCACATGGTCGACGTCGGCGCCAAGCAGGACACCCACCGCATCGCCGTGGCGGCCGGCAGCATCCGCATGAAGCCGGAGACCCTGGCGCTGATCCAGTCGGGCAATGCGAAAAAGGGCGACGTGATCGGAATCGCCCGCATCGCCGCGATCATGGCTTCCAAACGGACCAGCGACCTGGTGCCCTTGTGCCATCCGCTGCCGATCACGCGGGTGGCGGTGGATTTCGAGGTGGACGCGGTGGCCAGCAGCGTGCATTGCCGGGCGCAGGTAGAGACCATCGGCAAGACCGGGGTCGAGATGGAGGCATTGACCGCGGTGCAGGTTGGTCTCTTGACCATCTACGACATGTGCAAGGCAGTCGATCGCGGGATGGTGATGACGAATGTGCGGGTGCTGGAGAAGCACGGGGGCAAGAGCGGCGATTGGACGGCCGCCCTGTCCTAGCGCAGCCGGCGCTCTCAAGCGCGGTTCGTCACCACGGTGATTCCTTCGGCAAGCGCGAGCCGTTCCAGGGCGTCCTCCAGCAGGGCGCGGGCCTGGCCCGCGCTGCGTTGCAAGCTCGCGTGAAGTTCGGCATCTTCCGGACTGCGAACCGCGCACTGGGCGCTATAGCGCTCGAAACTACCAACGGTCATCAAGACCTCGGCCAGATGGCGCGGGCACTCGCAAGCCAGGCGCCCGCTTGTTTGTGCCAGCATCGATAGTGTTTCGTCTCCATAGCGCGGCGCAGGCACGGATGGTGGTGTGTGAGACAGGGGTAGCCGCTCTCCCTGCATGGCAAGCCGGCACAAGGGCAGGAGTTCACTCAAGTCGGCAGGCAGGCGGGCTACTAGGCACCCTGCGTTGCGCAAGGCCCGGATCGTTGCGCCCGACGAAAAACGGTACAGCACCAGGATCGCGGCTGGAATGCGCCCGCGCAGGGCCTCGATGCGGGGCAATACCGTATCGTCCAGTTCCGCCTTCTCGATAATCAACACCTCGGCATCATCGCCGACTTCCTGCTGGTCCAACTCGGCCAGCGTGGCGCAGCGCACGCGCAGGTCGAGCCCGATTGCATCGGCACCGAGCGCGACCAGCCTGCGCGGCAGGCTTGCTCCCACGACCACCGTACGTATCGGTACAGCCGACAAGGAGGACTGTCCTGGGTTGTGCTGCTCGAACATCGATCCCAATTGTTGACGCGAGAGGCTGGCCAGCAGACCGATGCCGTGTCCCTGATCGACCAGTTGCTTGAGCAAGGCCAGACGCTCGACCTGCTCGGCCGAGTAAAGACGTTGCCCATGGGTTGAGCGTTGGGTGTCGGATATCTGGTAGCGCCGTTCCCATACACGCAAGGTTTCGACTGGCAAGCCAGCCATGCGGGCAGCTGTGCCGGCACGATACACAACTGTCTGATGAACCGATTTTTCGAAATCTACCATGTCAATGCACCGTTTTTGAACCATATATGTTCGGAATTATAGGTTCAAGCCTTAGACATATTGGCAAAATTTTCTATATTATCGGGACAAGTTCATTTCATTCACCCTCACCCAAGGAGCGCATCATGAAACGATTCTTCCTCGCAGTCCCGTTTGCCCTGGCTCTCGGCTCGGTCCAGGCTGCCGATATCGTCGACACCGCCAAGTCGGCCGGCAGCTTCAATACGCTGGTCACCGCCGTGCAGGCGGCTGGCCTGGTCGACACCCTGAAAGGTCCCGGTCCGTTTACGGTGTTCGCGCCGACGGATGCAGCATTCGCCAAGATTCCCAAGGCGAAGCTGGACGCCCTGCTCAAGGACAAGGAAGCATTGACCAAGGTCCTCACCTACCACGTGGTCCCGGGCAAGGTGATGGCGGCGGACGTCAAGCCGGGCATGGTCAAGACTGTCGAGGGCAATGCGTTCAAGGTCAGCACCAGCGGCGGCAAGGTCATGGTCGACAAGGCGACCGTCACGAAAACCGATATCGCAGCGGACAATGGCGTGATCCACGTGATCGATACGGTCATCATGCCGAAATAAGCCATGTTCCCACCGCCGATCGCGGCATCGGCGGTGGTCTCCGCGAAATGGATTTTCTGCCCACAATCTCACCAATATTCACCACTCGAATAGGCACTGCCGGCATACATGTAAGCTGATATGATGCCGCCTCCCGCACGTCGTCCCGACGGCGAATCTGGCCCCGCATCGCATGACCACCGAACAAACCCGCGAACTCAAACCCCAGGATGTCGAGTTCGAAACCATGAACCTGCAAGTCGGCGTCCGGCTGCAGGTGATGACCTACCGGCACCTCAAGCCCGCGCAGTATTTCTCGACCCTGATTGGCTACGTCAAGGACGAATACCTGATCATCAAGATCCCGACCGAAAACGGCGCGCCGATTGCGATGACGGAAGGCGACCGCCTGACGATCCGGGTGTTTTCGGGGGTGAACGTATGCTCCTTCGCATGCTCGGTCGAGCGGGTGTTCGCGCGGCCGCTGAACTACGTGCACCTGTCCTTCCCGACCGCGATCCAGGGCACCAGCCTGCGCGGTGCGATGCGGGTCAAGGCCGACATTCCGGCGCGCGTGTTCAAGGCGAGCGGGGCAGCCTCACCGATCGCCTGCACGCTGGCCAACGTCTCGGTGACGGGGGCCAGGATCGATTCGCTCTATCCGCTGCCGGCCGACGGCGAAGTGCTCACGCTGGCGTTCACGCTGGCGACGCCGCCCACCAACGAGGAAGTGCCGGTGGAGACCCTGGCCGCAGTCAGGAACATGACGGTGGCCCGGCCGGCGCCGGACAAGCCGGATGTGTACAGCTATGGCGTCCAGTTCGTCGACCTCGATCCGGTGCACTACACCCTGCTGCAGAACATGACCTACGAGGCGCTGCTAGCGGACCGGCTCAAGATTGTCTAGGGACGCGCCTTCACCCGCTCCAAACGATGTCCATGGTAAATTGCCGGCCTGCGTAAGCAGCGCCCTGCCGCTTGCCAGATGACAACAAGGATGGAGCATGAATATTCGTTTGTCGGGTTTGCTGCCAATGGCGGCGGCGGCCCTTGTCGCGACGAGCGCCAGCGCCGCGCCGCGCGGCTTTACCGTGGAAGACCTGGTGAACATGGAACGGGTGGGCAGCCCGGCCGTGTCGCCCGACGCCAGCCGCGTCGTCTACACCGTGCGCAGCACGGATTTGAAGAAGAACCGTGGCCACACCGAACTGTGGATGCTCGACCTGCGCACTGCCGGCGCGGCGCCGCAGCGCCTGACCAATCACGCTTCCAGCAGTACCGAACCGGAATGGTCGCCGTCAGGCGACGCCGTCTATTTCCTGTCGTCCCGTTCGGGCTCGTCGCAAGTGTGGCGCCTTCCGCTGGCGGGCGGCGCGACGGGCGAGCCGGTGAAGGTCACCGACCTCCCCCTCGACGTGGAAAGTTTCCGCATCTCGCCGGCAGGCGACCGCCTGGCGATGAGCCTGTCGGTCTTCCGCGACTGCGCGGATCTCGCCTGCACGAAGCAGCGTCTCGACGCCAAGGACAAGGACAAGAGCAGTGGCAAGCTGTACGACCGCCTGTTCGTACGTCATTGGGACACCTGGAAGGATGGACGCAACAACGTGCTGTTCTCGGCGCCGCTCGACAGCGCCGGCAAGGCAGGCAGCATGCCGGTTGCGCTATCGGGCTCGCTCGACGGCGACGTGCCCTCGAAGCCCTTCGGCGACCGCGAGGAGTTCCGCTTCAGCCCGGACGGCAAGACCATCGTGTTCGCGGCCCGCATCGCTGGCAAGACCGAGGCCTGGTCGACCAACTTCGACCTGTACACCGTGCCGGCCGCGGGCGGCGCCCCGCGCAACCTTACGGCCGACAACCCGGCCTGGGATACCAAGGGCGTGTTTTCGCCTGACGGAAAAACCCTTGCCTACCTGGCGATGGCGCGTCCCGGCTTCGAAGCCGACCGCTACCAGGTGATGCTGATGGACGTGGCCAGCGGCGCAAAGCGCAAGCTGGCTGCCGACTGGGACCGTTCCGCCGGCAGCCTGCACTGGCGCGCCGACGGCAAGGCCCTGATCGTCGATGCCGAAGACCTGGGCCAGCACCGGCTGTTCTCGGTCGACGTCGCGAGCGGCAAGGTGACTGCGCTGACCGACAAGGGCGCGGTCGGCGCCTTCGACCTGCGTGGCGATACGGTCGTCTATACCCAGGCCAATCTGGCATCCGGCGCGCAGCTGTTCGCGATGCAGCCCGGCGGCCGGCCAAGGCAGCTGACCCGGCTGAACGCCGAGCGCCTGGCCGACGTGCGCTGGGGCGAGTACGAGCAGTTCAGCTTTGCCGGCGCCAACGGCGCGACGGTGTACGGGCACGTGATGAAACCCTGGAATGCCGAGCCGGGCAAGAAGTACCCGATCGCCTTCCTGGTGCACGGCGGGCCGCAAGGCAGCTTCGGCAACGGCTGGAGCTATCGCTGGAATCCCCAGGTGTATGCGGGCGCGGGCTATGCCACCGTGTTCATCGACTTCCATGGCTCGACCGGCTACGGCCAGAAATTCACCGACTCGATCAGCGGCGACTGGGGCGGCAAGCCGCTGGTGGACCTGCAGAAGGGCCTGGACGCGGCCGTGAAGAAGTTCCCATGGCTCGACCGCGAACGCAGCTGTGCCCTCGGCGCGTCCTACGGCGGCTACATGATGAACTGGATCGCGGGGAACTGGAACGACGGCTTCCGCTGCCTGGTCAACCACGACGGCGTGTTCGACAGCCGCGGCATGGCGTACTCGACCGAAGAACAGTGGTTCACGGACTGGGAAAACGGCGGCGCCTATTTCGCGACGCCCGACAATCACGAGCGCTTCAACCCGGTCCACCACGTGAACAAGTGGAAGACGCCGATGCTGGTGATCCAGGGTGACCTCGATTTCCGCATCCCGACGGCGCAGGCCCTGTCCACCTTCACCGCGCTGCAACGCAAAGGCATCGACAGCCAGCTACTGGTGTTCCCGGACGAGAATCACTGGGTGCTCAAGCCGGCGAACTCGGTGCAGTGGCATCACACGGTGATGAACTGGCTGGATCGCTATCTGAAGAAGTAATGCTGTAAACGAAAAAGAGACCGCCGAGGCGGTCTCTTTTTTTGCTGGCCGAATGTTCAGCCAGCAATCCGGTCACCGATTATTCGGCGGTGCCAGCCGTGCAACCTGCCGGGGTGTACTTTTCGTCGCCCGACGGGAAGCCGACGGTCTTGCAGGTGTAGATGCCTTCTGCGCTACGGGCCAGGGTGATCTTCACGCTGTCTTCTGCACCAATACGGCCAGGGCTTGCGATGGTGCAGGTCAGGGCTGCGGCTGCCGCACCGTCGGTGCCAGGAGCGGTTGCTTCGATCGACTTGCAGTTACCGGTCTCGCTAGCGAGGCCAGCCTTCGCCAAGTATCCAGCAGCATCGGTTGCGCTGCCTTCGACGAAGGCCATTTCGTAGCCGGTCTTACCAGCAGCGATATCGGCGTAGGCAGCAGCGGCCTTCGACTTGGCGATGTAGTCCTGGTAGGCCGGGATTGCCACGGCAGCCAGGATACCGATGATCGCGACGACGATCATCAGTTCGATCAGGGTGAAACCGCCTTCAGCTTTTTTGGTTTGCATTTGCTTGATGTTCATTTCTATCTCTCCAGGTGGTGTTTCAAGTGATTGGGGTACTGCTTGTTGCCACGCTTTCCTATATGCAAGGCGTATGCCAGCCCAAAAAATGCTGATTTTATTAGTAGGGAGATAAGGAAATGACGTGCCAGGACAGGTTTTGGCTTGAGGAGTGACAAAATTTGTCACTCGAGCTCAGCAATTTTTGTCAGCTGGACAGTTTATGGAACGTAATTTGTCATGCATAGCAGGGACGCTGGCGATGGCATGCCAAAAATTTACCAAGTGGTAAAAAAAACGGGGAGCTCGCGCTCCCCGTTTTCATCGACCTTGAACTGCTCAGATTACAGCATGGCCTTCAGCAGGCGAGCCATTTCGGACGGGTTCTTGGTGACGGTGATACCGCAGGCTTCCATGATTTCCAGCTTGGCTTGCGCGGTGTCGGCGCCGCCCGAGATCAGCGCGCCGGCGTGGCCCATGCGCTTGCCCGGAGGCGCGGTGACGCCAGCGATGAAGCCGACGACCGGCTTCTTCATGTTGTCCTTGATCCACTGAGCAGCGTTCGCCTCGTCCGGGCCGCCGATCTCGCCGATCATGATGACCGCATCGGTGTCAGGATCGTCGTTGAACATGCGCATCACGTCGATGTGCTTCAGACCGTTGATCGGGTCGCCGCCGATGCCGACTGCCGACGATTGGCCCAGGCCCAGGGCGGTCAGCTGGCCGACTGCTTCATAGGTCAGGGTGCCCGAGCGCGACACGACGCCGATACGGCCCTTCTTGTGGATGTGACCCGGCATGATGCCGATCTTGATCTCGTCCGGGGTGATCAGGCCTGGGCAGTTCGGGCCCAGCAGCAGGGTCTTGGAGCCGGCCTTGGCCATACGGTCCTTGACTTCCATCATGTCACGGACAGGGATGCCTTCGGTGATGCAGATTGCCAGGTCCAGTTCGGCTTCAACGGCTTCCCAGATGGCGGCGGCTGCGCCTGCCGGCGGAACGTAGATCACCGACACGGTGGCGCCGGTTTCCGACTTGGCTTCCTTGACCGATGCGTAGATCGGGATGCCTTCGAAATCTTCGCCGGCTTTCTTCGGGTTCACGCCTGCCACGAAGGCTTCACGGCCGTTCGCGTAGTCGCGGCACATGCGGGTGTGGAACTGGCCGGTTTTGCCGGTGATACCTTGGGTGATGACTTTGGTGTCTTTGTTAATCAGAATCGACATTTTTATTTCCTTCGCGAATTAGGCTTGGCCAGCGGCAGCGGCAACGACCTGCTTCGCTGCGTCTTCCATGGTGTCGGCGGAGATGATCGGCAGGCCCGAATCGGCCAGCATCTTCTTGCCCAGGTCTTCGTTGGTGCCCTTCATGCGGACGACCAGCGGCACTTGCAGCGACACGGCCTTCGATGCGGTGATGACGCCTTCGGCGATCACGTCGCAGCGCATGATGCCGCCGAAGATGTTGACCAGGATGGCTTTCAGGCCCGGGTTCTTCAGCATGATCTTGAATGCTTCGGTGACCTTTTCTGCGGTTGCACCGCCGCCCACGTCCAGGAAGTTGGCCGGCTCGCCGCCGAACAGCTTGATGGTGTCCATGGTGGCCATGGCCAGGCCGGCGCCGTTCACCAGGCAGCCGATGTTGCCGTCCAGCGAGATGTAGGCCAGGTCGAACTTCGATGCTTCGACTTCAGCCGGATCTTCTTCGTCCAGGTCGCGGTAGGCGACGATTTCCGGGTGACGGAACAGGGCGTTCGAGTCGAAGTTGAACTTGGCGTCCAGGGCGATGACCTTGCCCGAACCGGTCAGGATCAGCGGGTTGATTTCGGCCAGCGATGCGTCGGTTTCCCAGTAGGCTTTGTACAGGCCTTGCAGGTTGGTGCGCGCGTCGACGATCGACGCTTCCGGCACGCCGATCTTGCGGGCGACATCGTCTGCCTGCTCATCGGTCAGGCCGACCGACGGTTCGATCACGACGTTGTGGATCTTTTCCGGGTTGCTGTGCGCGACTTCTTCGATGTCCATGCCGCCTTCCGACGAGGCCATCAGGACGACCTTCTGGCTGACGCGGTCGGTTACCAGGGAAACGTACAGTTCCTTCTTGATGTCGGCGCCTTCTTCGATCAGCAGGCGGCGGACTTTCTGGCCTTCTGGGCTGGTCTGGTGCGTGATCAGCTGCATGCCCATGATCTGGTCGGCGTACTCCTTGACCTGTTCCAGCGACTTGGCAACCTTGACGCCGCCGCCCTTGCCGCGGCCGCCTGCGTGGATCTGCGCCTTGACGACCCAGACCGGGCCGCCCAGCTCTTCAGCTGCCTTCACGGCCTCTTCCACGTTCATGCACGGAATGCCGCGCGGAACGGTCACTCCGAATTTTCGGAGGATTTCTTTGCCCTGATACTCATGGATCTTCATGCTGGCTTCCCTTCTTCTATTTACTGAATGAGTAATACGGTTGAATTACAAAAAATGACAAACAGCGAATGCTAACCCGACACGGCTTTGATCGACCAGCGGGGATAGTAGGTGGCCACGGCCGGTCCGTCGCTGCGCAGCGCATGGCAACGGTCGAGCTCGAAGGGCCGTTCGGCCGCGCTTTTATTCGCATCTGCGTCGGCGCCGCCGCGATCGTCGAACACGTCGTCGGCGTAGGCCTGCAGCGCTGCCGTGGGCAGCACCTGGGCCAATTCGGTCAGGTGGGTGCAGCCGAGCACGCCGGAGAGGCGGTCTTTCAGGTGCAGCCGGAAGTGGTTCACGAGCGACAGGCCGACCAGCTTTTTGTAAGCAGGGCCGATGGTCTCGCAAAAACCGGGATACGGAACGGAATCGGACGCTGCTTCGGCGTCCACGATAGTCAGCTTGCGGTCGATGGTGACGCGCAGCTTGAGGTCGTGCACGGGCGTGCCGCCCGGACGGGTGCCGGAGGCGAGCGGAATGTCACGGGTTTTGACGTCGCGGATACTGGCGTCCAGATCCCACAGGCCATCGTCGCGCGCATAGGCTTCGACGGTGATGGCGCGCGTATGCCGGAGCGAGCGCGATACGGGAGGAGACAGGGGCATAAAAACCAATGCCGCTTACGCGGCGGTTAGTGGTGCAGCCAGTGTGCTTCATGCACGTTGCCGTAGCTTCTACGACAACAACCGCTCATGCGGCGCTGCTTAAACCGTGAAAGTTTAGCACACGGCGTTGGCGGTTGCACTGCAACAGAGGGCTTTTTGCTGCACTGCAGGCAAGATTGGATGGGTTTCTTGCTGAGCCGTCAATATTGCTTTGGCTGGACGGGTCTGGCGGGTTGGCAAGACCAATCTCGACAGCGCCGTGCCGCATGCGCTCGTAAACGCACAGCGCCAGCGTGCAGCGCCATCGTCCGTTGAGGAATATGCCTGGGCATATCGGGGATGACGCTCCACGCTGGCGCCGGAGCCATGCTTCTATATAGAGAAGCGCAATGATCGAGGGTGATACATCAGGCCTGCGGCCACGCCTGGCATATCGTCAGAGCAAGCCTGGGGCCAGGCCGGCTCGTCAGGGCAACAGGCTCGAACTCCAGCCTGTTTACAGCTCGTCGTCGTCGGGAGCGCCCTGCATTGCGATCCGTGCAGCGCGTTGGGAGAAACCACGCTGCAGCATGAAACGCATCTGCTTGGCACGCTCAGCCGCATCGGCGGCGACGGTGCCGAACTTGCGCCGCCAGACTTCGGTGGCGCGTGCGGTTTCGCTGTCGGCGAGCGCGGCCTTGATCTCATCCAGCGCTTCGCCGTTGACGCCGTGGCTTTGCAGCTCGGCCATCACGCGGCTGTTGCCGAAGCGGCTTGCCTTCCTGTTGATCAGGGATTCGGCAAAACGCTCCTGCGACAGCCAGTTGTTCTTCTCAAGGAAATCCAGGAGGGCTTCCACGTCATCGCCCTCCTCGGCATAACGGGCCAGCTTGCGCCCCAGCTCGAGCCGGCTGTGCTCGCGCATCGACAAGTAGCGAAGCGCGCGCGCTTTCAGGCTCAGCTGGGGTGCAGGCATAGGCACTCTACAAGCCCGGCGATTACTCGCCGACTGCCTTCAGCTTGTCCTTGCCGCTGTCTTCGACAGCAGCCAGGACCGGCGGCAGCTCGCGCACGCCCAGCGCAGCACGGACCTTGTTCTCGATTTCGCGTGCCAGTGCTGGACGCTCTTTCAGGAACTGACGGGCGTTGTCCTTGCCCTGGCCGATGCGTTCGCCGTTATAGCTGTACCACGAACCCGACTTCTCGACGATCTTGTTGTCGGCGCCCAGGTCCAGGATTTCGCCTTCGCGCGAGGTGCCTTCTCCGTACAGGATGTCGAAGTGGGCTTCCTTGAACGGCGGCGCAATCTTGTTCTTGACGACCTTGACCTTGGTTTCGTTACCGATCACTTCGTCGCCCGACTTGATCGAGCCGGTACGGCGGATGTCCATACGCACGGAGGCGTAGAACTTCAGCGCGTTACCGCCGGTGGTGGTTTCCGGGCTGCCGAACATCACGCCGATCTTCATACGGATCTGGTTGATGAAGATGACCAGGGTATTGGTACGGTTGATCGAGCCGGTCAGCTTGCGCAGCGCCTGCGACATCAGTCGCGCCTGCAGGCCCGGCAGCGAGTCGCCCATGTCGCCTTCGATTTCGGCGCGCGGGGTCAGTGCCGCCACCGAGTCGATGACCACCAGGTCGACCGAGCCCGAACGCACCAGCGCATCGGTGATTTCGAGGGCTTGCTCGCCGGTGTCCGGCTGCGAGATCAGGAGGTCGCCCAGGTTGATGCCCAGCTTCTGCGCGTAGGTCACGTCGAGCGCGTGCTCGGCGTCGATGAAGGCGCAGGTGCCGCCCAGCTTCTGCATCTGGGCGATGGTCTGCAGCGTCAGGGTGGTTTTACCCGACGACTCCGGACCGTAGATCTCGACGATACGGCCGCGCGGCAGGCCGCCGACGCCCAGCGCGATGTCCAGGCCCAGCGAGCCGGTGGAAACAGTCTGCACTTCCTCGACCGGTGCGCTGGTGTCCATGCGCATGACCGAGCCCTTGCCGAACTGCTTTTCAATCTGCGCCAGGGCAGCTGCCAGCGCTTTGCCTTTTTCGGCAACGTTTAATGCGAGTTTTTTGTCGTCCATGATGTACTTTCAGCTGTGGAGTAGGCAAGGTAGGGGCGCTACCGCTTAAATCAAGAGAACTACTGTATAAAAATCCAGTTGTCCCACACGCGAAATCAAGCCACTACTGTATATAAATCCAGTGGTTTAGGCAAGCGAAAAAAATCGCGGTGTTGTTATCTGCGAGGCTCGCATTGTTGCGATAAATCAAACACAATAAGGCCTGTTGAAGGTCTAACGTTTTACAGGTGCCCCCATGCGAATTCTGCTCGCCGAAGATGATAGCGTACTTGCCGATGGGCTAACGCGTTCCCTGCGCCAGTCCGGCTATGCCATCGATTGCGTCAAGAACGGCCAGGATGCCGATACGGCATTGTCCACCCAGGAGTTCGACCTCCTGATCCTCGACCTCGGCCTGCCCAAGCTGTCCGGCCTGGAAGTGCTGCGCCGCCTGCGCGCGCGCTCCTCGCTGCTGCCGGTGCTGATCCTCACCGCCGCCGATTCGGTCGAGCAACGCGTCGAAGGCCTCGACCTCGGCGCCGACGACTACATGGCCAAGCCCTTCGCCCTGTCCGAGCTGGAGGCGCGGGTGCGCGCCCTCACCCGCCGCGGCGCCGGCGGCGGCCCCGCCGTGGTGCGCCACGGCCCGCTGGTGTACGACCAGGTCGGCCGCAGCGCCTACATCAACGACCAGATGCTCGACCTGTCGGCGCGCGAGCTCGGCCTGCTCGAAGTGCTGCTGGCGCGCACCGGGCGCCTGGTTTCCAAGGAGCAGCTGGTCGACCACCTGTGCGAATGGGGCGAGGAAGTCTCGAACAACGCCATCGAGGTCTACGTGCACCGCCTGCGCAAGAAGATCGAGGTCGGCGGCGTGCGCATCGCCACCGTGCGCGGCCTTGGCTACTGCCTCGAAAAATACTCCGACGCCCCGCGCGTGACGGCTCCAGAGAACAAGTGAACGAACGCGACGCCGGGCTTGCCGACACGCCCCCGGGCGCGGGGCCGGACCCGTCCCTGGCCCCCGAGCGCCGGCCCTGGGTCCCGCCCAATCCCGAGCCCGACGAGAACATCCGCCATTCGCTGTTCGGCGAGATCCTCGACTGGATGCTGGCCCCGCTGCTGCTGCTGTGGCCGATGAGCATCGCGATCACCTACCTGGTGGCCAAGTCGATCGCCAACCAGCCTTTCGACGACGCGCTGGAAGACCGCGTCACCGTGCTGTCGCAGCAGATCCGCACAGTGGCCGGCCGGCCCGAGGTGCAGCTGCCCGGCAGCGCGACCGACGTGCTGCGCGCCGACGACGTCGACAGCGTCTACTTCCAGATCAGCGGGCCGGACGGCGCCCACCTCGACGGCGACCGCGACCTGCCGCGCCCGCGCAAGGGCATGCTCGAGGAAGGCGCCCACGGCGGCGCCGTGCTCTTCCGCAATGACAACATCCACGGCACCCCGGTACGCGTCGCCTACTCCTGGGTCAACCTCGACCCGCTGCGCGCGCGCCCGGCGGGCACGCCGCCCAGCCTGGCCCTGGTGCAGGTCGCCGAAACGCTCGACAAGCGCGCCCACCTGGCCAACGAGATCATCAAGGGCGTGATCCTGCCCCAGTTCATCATCCTGCCGGTGATCCTGGCGCTGGTCTGGTTCGCGCTGTCGCGCGGCCTGTCCCCGCTGGCCGAGCTGCAGGAGCGCATCCGGGCGCGCCCGCAGGACGACCTGTCGCCGATCGACCCGCGCCAGGTGCCGGAAGAGATCTCGCCGCTGGTCGGCTCCTTCAACGACATGCTCGAGCGCCTGGCCCAGACCGTCGAGATGCAGAAGCGCTTCATCGCCGACGCCGCGCACCAGATGAAGACCCCGCTGGCCGGCATGCGCATGCAGTCCGAGCTGGCGCTGCGCCAGGTCGACCCGGGCGAGATCCACCGCTCGCTCGAACAGCTGGCCAAGAGCTCGGAATCGGCCACGCGCCTGGTCAACCAGCTGCTGGCCCTGGCCCGCGCCGAGAACCAGCCGCATGCCGGCCTCGCTTTTGAAGAAATCGACCTGGCCCAGCTGGCCCGCGCCACCGTGCAGGACTGGGTGCAGGCCTCGTTCGCGCACGGGATCGACCTCGGCTACGAATCGCCCTGTGCACCCGACATGCCCGCGCACGAAACCCTGCATATCGCCGGCAACGCGCTGATGCTGCGCGAACTGCTGTCGAACCTGATCGACAACGCGCTGCGCTACACCCCGCAGGGCGGCAGCGTGACGGTGCGCGTGCGGCGCGACGGAGAACACGGCCTGCTCGAGGTCGAGGACACCGGGCCCGGCATCGCGCCGAGCGAGCGCGTCAACGTGTTCGAACGCTTCTACCGCATCCTCGGCAGCAACGTGCAGGGCAGCGGCCTGGGGCTGGCGATCGTGCGCGAGATCGCGCAGCAGCACGGCGCCGAGATCGACATCTTCAACAACCCGCGCAGCCACTCGCCCAAGTATCCCGGCAGCCTGTTCCGCCTGACCTTCCCGCCTCCTGTCCATGAACCCATCGATGCCGACTGATTCCCCGCCCACGCCGAGCGATCCGCACGCGCGCCTGGCCGCCGCCCGCGCCGCGCACTGGCAGGCGACGCGCCGGCTGACCGCGGCGCTGCTGGTGGTGTGGCTGTGCACCGGCTTTTGCACCGTGTTCTTCGCGCGCGAGCTGTCGCGCTTCACCCTGTTCGGCTGGCCCCTGTCCTTCTACATGGCGGCGCAGGGCGCCTCGCTGGTGTCGCTCGCCGTGATCGTGTTCTACGCCTGGCGCATGCGCCGGCTCGACCGCCTGTACCCAGACGCCGCGCGGGAGAACGCATGAGCGCGAACAAGCCGCCCTACTTCCGCAAGCTGTCGCGCTACTACCTCTGGTATACCGCCTGCTTCGCCCTGTTCCTGGTCGCGCTGGCCCTGCTCGAGCAGGAAGGCATGCCGCGCCTGTGGATCGGCTACATCTTCATGTTCGCGACCATCGTCCTGTACGCCACCATCGGCGTGGTGGCGCGCACCTCGAACGTCACCGAATACTACGTGGCCGGGCGGCGCGTGCCGGCCCTGTTCAACGGCATGGCCACGGCGGCCGACTGGATCTCGGCGGCCAGCTTCATCAGCCTGGCCGGCGGCCTGTACCTGTACGGCTTCGACGGGCTGGCCTACATCATGGGCTGGACCGGCGGCTTCGTGCTGGTGGCCCTGCTCATCGCGCCCTACCTGCGCAAGTTCGGGCAATACACCATCCCCGATTTCCTGGCGGTGCGCTACGGCGGCGGCGCCGGCGGGCGCGGCGGGCCGGTACGGGCGCTGGCGGTGGGCGCCACCATCCTGGTCTCCTTCACCTACGTGGTGGCCCAGATCTACGCGGTCGGCCTGATCGCCTCGCGCTTCACCGGCGTCGATTTCTCGGTCGGGATCTTCCTGGGCCTGGCCTCGATCCTGGTCTGCTCGTTCCTGGGCGGGATGCGCGGCATCACCTGGACCCAGGTGGCCCAGTACATCATCCTGTTGGTGGCCTTTTTGATCCCGAGCATCTGGCTGGCGGCCAAGCATGCCGACAATCCCATCCCGCAGGTGGCCTACGGCTCGCTGTTACAGAAGCTGGCCGCGCGCGAGCAGCAGCTGGAGAAGGACCCGCGCGAGGAACAGGTGCGGGCCGAATTCCGGCGCCGTGCCGACGAATACGCGGCGCGCCTGGCCGCCCTGCCGGCCTCGTGGGAGACGGGCCAGCTGGAAGCGCAGCGCAACCTGGCCGCGGTACGCGCCAGCAATGCCTCGCTGGTCGAGGTGCGCCAGGCCGAGCGCGCCCTGAATACCTATCCCGGTTCGGCCGACGAGGCGCGCGCCCTGTGGCTCGAGCAGCGCGACGCCAACCTGGCGCGCGCCCGCCCGCCGGTGCCGCACACGGTGCCCTTCCCCGGCGCCACCGAAGAGGAATCGGACAAGCGCCGCAACAACTTCCTGGCCGTGGTGTTCTGCCTGATGTTCGGCACCGCCGCCCTGCCCCACATCCTGATGCGCGCCTACACCACGCCCTCGGTGAACGAGACCCGGGTGTCGGTGTTCTGGACCCTGTTCTTCATCCTGCTGATCTACCTGACCATCCCGGCGCTGGCGGTGCTTGCCAAGTACGACATCTATACCGCGCTGGTGGGCAGCGATTTCTCGTCGCTGCCGACCTGGGTCTCGTACTGGGCCAGCGTGGACAAGGTCAGTCCCCTGCTCAGCATCGCCGACGTCAACCGCGACGGCGTGGTGCAGCTGGCCGAGATCGCGATCGACGCCGACGTGCTGGTGCTGGCCACGCCCGAGATCGGCGGCCTGCCCTACGTGATCTCGGGCCTGGTGGCGGCCGGCGGCCTGGCGGCGGCGCTGTCCACGGCCGACGGCCTGCTGCTGGCGATTTCCAACGCGCTGTCGCACGACGTGTACTACAAGATGGTCGATCCGGGCGCCTCGACCCAGAAGCGGGTGACGATCTCCAAGCTGCTGCTGCTGGCGGTGGCCTTCATCGCGGCCTATACCGCCTCGCAGAAGCCCGCCGACATCCTCTCCCTGGTCGGCGCGGCGTTCTCGCTCGCCGGTTCTACGCTTTTTCCGGTGCTGGTGCTGGGCGTGTTCTGGAAGCGCGCCAACCACATGGGGGCGATGGCGGGCATGGTGACCGGCTTCCTGGTCTGCCTGTGGTACATGCTGCGCGCCAGCCCGACCCTGGGCGGCAGCCTGGACCAGTCCTGGCTCGGCATCCAGCCGCTGGCGGCCGGCGTGTTCGGGGTGCCGGCGGGCCTGCTGGCCACGGTGATCGGCAGCCTGCTGAGCGCACCGCCGAGCCATGCGAGCATGGGCATGGTGGATTACATCCGGGCGCCCGAGGAGGAGACGGCGGGCAAGCCCTGAGGCGTATGCGCCACGGCAGGCATGCCGTATGCATGACATCGGTATTGCGGGTGTTTTTCCGATGGCAAGGCTGTTATTGTCGAGCGGCTGCGGGAAAGCGTCCCGCGTCCAAGACGACAACCGAACAGAGATCCATGCACATTTCGTTACTCCGCTCCCTGCGTTGCGCTGCGCTCGCCTCCGCTGTCGCACTCGCCTGCACCCTGCCGATCCATGCCGATACGCAGGCGCCAGTCCCGGCCGCGGGTGCCTTGCCGCCGATCGCCAGCTTCTTTTCCGGTTCCCCGGTCAGCGGCGCCAAGCTGTCGCCGAACGCGCGCTACCTGGCCGCGCGCTCCAGCATGCCCGACCGGCGCGACGCGCTGGTGGTAGTGGACCTGCAGTCCAACAGCGCCAAGGTCGTCGCCTCGTACACCGATGCCGGCATCGGCGAGTTCCAGTGGATCAGCAACGATCGCCTGCTCTTCGACACGCGCGAGAAAGGCGTAGGCCAGGGCAACATGCGTTATGCGCCCGGCCTGTACGCCGTCGACCACGACGGTGGGCGTTTCGTGGAACTGGCCGACCGCACCGGCTATCGCGCGACCCACGGCACCCGTGCCACGCGCAAAGTCCTCCCCTGGCACACCTACATGCTCGACCAGGAAGGCGCCCAGGATTCGGAATACGTGTATGTCACCAGCGCCAATCTCGACGCCGCGCGTGAGGTGCGCAGTGTCGACCTGCTGCGCCTGAATACCCTGACCGGCTCGACGCAAACCGTACCCCGCCCCGTCGCCAACGTGCGCAGTTGGACACTCGACCACAAAGGCGAACCGCGCCTGGCCATGTCGCAGGAGCGCGACACCACCACGCTGCATTACCGCGATCCGTCGAGCGGGGCATGGCGCGCGCTGGCCAGCTTCCCGACCTTCGGCGATGGCAGCAAGGAGCTGGAGCCGATCGGCTTCGCGTCGGACGGCAAGCTGTTCGTGCGCGCGCGCAGCGGCGGACGCGATACGACCTCGGTCCACGTTCTCGACCCGGCCACCGGCAAGATCGACCCGCAGCCGGTGCTGGTCACCGCCGGCTACGACTTCGACGGCAGCCTGGTGAGCAACCGCGACAAGGTGCTGGGCGTGCGCTTCCGTACCGATGCGGAGTCGAACGAATGGTTCGATCCGGGCATGAAGACGATCCAGGGTTCGGTCGACAAGCTGCTGCCGTCGACCATCAACATCGTCTCGGTCCCGGCGCAGCCCGACTCGCCGTGGGTGCTGGTGTGGTCGTACTCGGACGTCATGCCCGGCACCTACTCGCTCTACAACACGCAGACGAAGCTGCTGAACAAGATCGCCGACGCGCGTCCGAAGATCAATCCGGGACAGATGGGACGCCAGCAGTTCATCCGCTACAAGGCGCGCGACGGCATGGAGATCCCGGCCCTGCTGACCTTGCCGCCGGGCGCGAAGCGTACCGGCCTGCCCATGGTCGTGCTGGTCCATGGCGGTCCCTGGGTGCGCGGCGCCTCCTGGGGCTGGCACCCGTACTCGCAGTTCCTGGCGTCGCGCGGCTATGCCGTGCTCGAGCCGGAGTTCCGCGGCAGCCTGGGTTTCGGCATCAAGCATTTCACCTCCGGCTTCAAGCAATGGGGCCTGGCGATGCAGGACGACGTCGCGGACGGCGTGCGCTGGGCTGCGGACAAAGGCATCGCCGACATCAAGCGCGTCTGCATCGCCGGGGCCAGCTATGGCGGCTACGCTACGCTGATGGGACTGGTGAACGATCCGGACCTGTACAAATGCGGCATCAACTGGGTGGGCGTCACAGACATCAACCTTCTGTACAACGGCGGCTGGAGCTTCACCAACGACACCTCGGACGAGTTCAAGGCCTACGGCATGCCGGAAAGGGTCGGCGACCCGGTCAAGGACGCGGCCCAGCTCAAGGCCACTTCGCCGATCGAGCAGGCCGCCCGCATCACCCAGCCGCTGCTGCTGGCCTACGGCGGCGTCGACCAGCGTGTGCCCATCAACCACGGCACCAAGTTCCGCGACGCCGTCATGAAGACCAACAAGAACGTCGAATGGGTCGAGTATCCCGAAGAAGGTCACGGCTGGTCCCTGCCGAAGAACCAGGTCGACTTCTGGGGCCGGGTCGAGCGCTTCCTCGACAAACACATCGGCGCGGGTGCGGCGAACAAGTAGCGCAAGCGCGAGACCCCATTGCTTGCCATAAAAAAGGGCGTCCTCGGACGCCCTCTTCATTCTTGCACAGCCTGCCAAATGGCTTACACGTAGAAGTCCCAGTCCAGCGCAGCACGCTGGTAGCCAATCATTTCCACGGATTGCACGAGGTCCGTCGCAATCTGTGCGAGGCTGGCGCCGTGATCCAGGGCGTCGAGCCAGAAGCCCAGGCCTTCCGCATCGGGCGTACGGTCGAACAGCGCCTTGTAGAGAAGGCGGACGTCGTGCTCGGCCACGCCGTTGAAGCCCTCGCGGCTGGCAGTACGTTCGCTCGAACCGATGATGTCCAGCGCAATCTGGCCCCAGCTGGCGCCGGCCTGGTGGCTATCAGCCCAGAACTCGATGCCCATCACGTCGGCCTGGCGGCCGAGCACATTCTGGAAGATGCCGGCCAGCGTGCTCATGTCGGCGCTGTTCTGGATGGTGACGCTGACGTCGCTGAACTGTAGTTGCTCAGCGTTGACCACCATTGCCTTCATTGCCGGCGCGGCGCGGCTGGCGACGACGACGTAGCCGTTATGGACCTCGACATCGAAGTCGGCAAGATAGCCGTTGAAGACTGCGGCATCGCTGCCGGCGCCGCCATGCAGCAGCGTCGTGACCTCGCCCGGCGCCATCTGCGCGTGCACCGCGCCGCTGGCGGTCGCCGGGGCCAATTTCGGGGCTGGCAATCCGAAGACCAGGGCGTCGTTGCCGGCCCCTGCGAACACTTGTGCGCCGCTGCTTTGCGACACCGTGAAATGCTGGCTCGCGGCGTCGCCGCTCAACATCTTCGCCCCCTGCGCGATCACGTTTGCCGCGCCGACGATGGCGGCAAAGTCGACATTCTGCAGCGCGACCATGCCGTCCTGCGCCAGCCCCGCGGCCTGGATCACCAGCGCCACGTGCTGCTGGGTATTGCCGTTACCGGCCAGGGTCAGCATGCCGCCTGGCGCCAAGTTGCTGATTGGAGCGATAGTCTGGACCAGCAGCGAGCCGCTGGCAGGCAGCTTTGCCAGGAAATTGGCGGCATTGCCCGTCAGTTGGGCTTGGTCGCTTGCGCTATTAGCCTGGGTGGCTGCCTGGATGGCCGCACCCAGGGAGCTCCGTGCATCCCCGACCGCCGCGTTGGCGCCGCCGGTAGCGGTCAGGCCGAAGCCTTCGGCTACCCGGGCCACCAGCAGATCGGTCGTACCCGACGTTGCCAACGGGATGTCGGCGGTATTGGCCTGGCCGGTCGAATCGATCCGCCCGCTGGTCACGATCGGCACCTCTACGTGGGTCCCGACGCCTCCTCCCGGCAGCACGACCGGAGTCGTCTCCACATTGACGCCGTCCACCCGCAGGATCGGAGGGCGGATGGTGAGCGCAAAGCTGCCGCTGGCGGCGGATACATTGCCGGCCACGTCGGTCTGAGTTGCACTGATCGCATGCGCGCCGAGACGCAGCCCCCCCACCTCCAGGCTCCAATTGCCCTGTGCGTCCGCATAGGTGGTGCCCACCGCGGCCTGGCCGTCGTACACCGTGACCAGGGCATTCGCCAGTGCGCTGCCTTGCAGCACCGGCTTGAGATTGGTAATGCCGTCGCCGACCATGCCGCTGTCGGAGGCCGCGGTCAGCCGGGGTACGCCAGGTGCCGCCGGCGCCGCGCTATCGATCGTGAGCGACAAGGCCGGGCTGGCCTCGGATACGTTGCCGGCGATATCGACCTGCCTGACGCTTAGTTCGTGCACGCCGTCACCGAGCAGCGAAGCGGCGATGCTCCACTTGCCGTCGGCATCCGCCTGCGTCGTGCCGAGGACCGTCTGGCCATCGGTGTCGTACAGCGTCACCTGGGAAAGGGCCTCGGCGCTGCCGGTGAGGACCGGGGTATTCACCCTGGTGATACGGTCGCCCGCCACGCCACTGTCGCTGGCGGGCAGCAGCGCTGGCGCTGCGGGCGCCGCGGCGACGGTGTCGATCGTGATGTTCAGCGCGGCGCCGGGAGCCGACACATTGCCGGCGGCATCACGCTGCACAGCGCGTAGCGCATGGCTGCCGTCACCCAGCGCGGTGGTGGTAATGATCCAGCCCCCCTGCGCATCGGCAGTTGCCGTACCCAGCACGGTATCGCCATCGTTGCCATACAGGGTCACAGCGGCGTGCGCGGCCGCGTTGCCGCGAACGGTCGGCGTGGCATCCTTGGTAATGCTGTCGCCGATGGCGCCGCTGTCGCTGGCGACATCCAGGTTTGGCGCCGCCAGCACCTCTGGCGCCAGCGTGTCGAAGCCCAGCGACAGTACCGGGCCGGCCATGCCCGCATTGCCGGCGGTATCCATATAGCTGCCCCCGGCCACGCCGATGCTGGCCGTGCCGGCTTCGATGCCGGCCACCGGCGTGAAGGTGGCGGTGCGTACCAGGCCTGTACCGGATAGCGTATCGAGGGCGCCGCCGCTGACGACAACATCGTCGAGCGTGAAGCTCGCGCCCGGGTCTTCGGTGAAGGTGAAAATAATGGCGGCGCTCTCGCCGATCTTCAACCGGCTGGCGTCGCTGGTGATGACGACGGACGGCGCGCCGGTGTCGAGCAGGTAGGCTTGGCTGGTCAGGGGGCCGGCATTATCGACCACGTCGACCACGCGCGCTTGCAACGTGTGGGCGCCATGCGCCAGCGTGGCGTCGAATGACCACGTGGTGCCGGTCACGGTGGCGGTATGCCAATGCGCGCCGTTGTCGAGCGAGACCTCGACGCGCTCGCCAGCGGCCAGGGCCGCACTCAGCGAACCTGTGATCGCCTGCGCCGCCGTGCCGGTGACGAAGTCGGTGCTGGAGGCGCCGGCGTCGGCGGAGAAACGCAGGTCTCCGATGGTCGTCGTCGGTGCGCTGGTATCGATCTGCAGCGTCAGGCCGGACGACATGGCGCCCACATTGCCGGCCGCATCCGTGGCTTGGGCACTGATCGTATGGCTGCCCTCGCCCAACTGGATGCTGGCGATGCTCCAGACGCCGCTCGTGGCGACCGTGCTGCCCAGCACCGTCGTGCCTTCGTACAGGGTGACAGTGGCGCCCGCCTCCGCGGTGCCGCTGAAAGTCGGGGTCGTGTTGGCGGTGATGCCGTCATCGGCATGGCTGCCGGTATCGCTGGCGGCATCCAGGCGCGGGGTCGACGGCGCGTCCGGCGCGCGGGTGTCGAAGTGCAGCGACGGCGTGAGGCCGGCGCCTCCCGCGTTACCGGCCGCATCCACATAAGCGCCTCCGGCCATAGTAACGCTGGCCACGCCGCCGTCGGTATCAGCATCCGGCGTGAAGATCGCGTTGCGTGTTAGGCCGCTTCCCGAAATGGCGCCGAGGGTGCCGCCGCTGACGGTGATATCGCCGGCGCTGAAGCTTGTGCCCGGGTCTTCGCTGAACGTGAAGGTAATGATGGCGCTCCCGCCGGAACTCAGCTGCGGCACGTCGCTGGTGATCGCCAGCGTGGGCGCAGTGGTATCAATGACGATCGTGACCGCAGCGCTCGCCGCGCCGACGTTGCCGGCGGCGTCGGTCGCCCTGGCGGTGATGTCATGGCTTCCAGCCCCCAGCGCATTCGCGGTGATGGTCCAGGCACCGCCGCTGGCGATGCCCGATCCGATTTCGGTAGCCCCATCGTACAGCCGGACCGTCGCCCCATCCTCCGCCGTGCCGGTGAAGCTTGGTGTGGTGTCGTTGGTCAGTTTATCGCTGTTGGAAATGCCGTGGTCGCTGCTCGCATCCAGGATCGGCGCCGAAGGCGCGTCCGGTGCGAGCGTGTCAAAGCGCAGCGATGGCGTCGTTCCGGTGCCGCCGAAATTGCCTGCCGCATCCGCATACGAAGCACTGGCCACGGTGATGGCGGCTACGCCGCCATTCGTTCCGGCGTTAGGAGTAAACAGCGCAACGCGGGTCAGACCGCTGCCCGAGATCGGGCCGAGGCTACCGCCGCTGACCGTGACGTCCTCGAGCGTAAAACTTGCGCCCGGGTCTTCGCTGAAAGTGAAGGTGATGGTCGCCTTCTCGCCGATCTTCAGACCGCTTGCGTCGCTGGTAATCGCCAGGGTCGGCGCAGTGGTGTCGAGCGAATAGGAGCGGAAGGCCTCCGGACCGCTGTTGTCCACGGCATTGACCACGCGGACCTTGAGCTCATGCGTGCCTTCCAGCAGGCTGGCGCTTGCCGACCAATAGTCGTTGCCCTGTCCGGCGGTAGCGACTGTCCAGCTGGCGCCGCCGTCGACCGATACTTGCACCCGCTCGTCCGACGCCAGGGACGCGCTCAACGTGCCCGAAATGGTCTGGGTGGCGACCTTGGTGATAAAGTCGTTGCCGGCAACGCCGCTATCGGCAGAAATGGCGAGGCTCGACACGGACGTGGCCGGACTGTCCGTGACGACCCGCACCGTCAGTGGGGCAGATGGCGCGCCCAAGTTGCCGGCAGCGTCCGTGGCCACCGCGGTGATGTCATGGCTGCCGCTGGCTAGTACGCTGCTGGTAATCGTCCAGGTGCCATTGACGGCGACAGCCGAGCCGAGCTTGGTGCTGCCATCGTACAAGCTGACGGTTGTGCCGCTCTCCGCGGTTCCCGTGAACGTTGGCGTGGTGCTGCCCGTGATGTCGTCACTGTCCGAATAGCCGGTGTCCGAGGCCGCCTTCAGGTCCGGGACCGACGGCGCGGCCGGGGCGCTGGTGTCGATGCTGAGGTTCAGCGCACTGGACGCTGCGCTGGTATTGCCGGCGGCATCGGTTGCCTTGACTGTCAGGGCATGCGGACCGTTCGCCAGGCTTGAGGACGTGATCGACCAGCGGCCGCTGCCGTCCGCGGTGGTCGAGCCCAGTTCGGTGCTGCCGTTGCTATCGTACAGCTTGACCATGGCGCCGGCTTCGGCCGTGCCGCCGACGGTCGGGGTGGCGTCGTTCGTGATGCGATCGCCAGGCATGCCGCTGTCGCTGCCGGCATCGAGCAGCGGTGCGGCCGGCGCGGTCGGCGCAGTAGTGTCGATGGTGACCGACAGGGTGGAAGAAAAACCGCTGGTGTTGTTGGCCGCATCGGCAGCGGTGACGCTCAGCGCATGCGTACCGCTGCTCAAGGGAATGGTCGGAATGATCGACCACTTGCCGGCGCCGTCGGCGGTCGTCGAGCCCAGCAGCGTCGTCTTGTCCGTATCGTACAGCTTGACCGTGGCGCCTGCTTCCGCGGTGCCGGTGAAGGTCGGCCTGGACAGGCTGGTGATGCCGTCCGTCGCGCTGATGCCGGTGTCCTGGTTGGCAGCGAACGCCGGCGCCGGCGGCACGGCGGGCGGGGTGCTGTCGGCGGCGTAGTGGCGGACATTGCCGACTGCCAAATCGTCGAATGAAAAAGCCGAGAACGGCATTCCGTCGTTCGACGTGACACGCAATACCTTGATGTCGGTGAAGCCGCTGAAGCTGATATATTGGCTTTGGCTGAAGTCCCAGTCGCGGGTGGTCACGACCTTGTCGTCCTTGCCGATTCCGATGAATTTGATCTTCGAGTTATTCGTCCCCCTCAATGTCAGCGATAAGAGGTTGAACAGCTGGCCATCCTTGAACGAGATCTCGGCGTCTGCACCGTAGCCATAGGAGGTGACGTAACGCGTCCATCCCATGTCATCATCGGAATTAGCCCAATCCTTGCCTGTTATGTGCAGCTGGTATGCGGGATCCCCGTTCACCTTGTAGTACAGGTCGTGGCTCCACTCACCGGAAAAATTGCTCTGCGTATTGAAGTCGATGGTCAGCGTCGGCGGCAGCGCCAGGGTGTGCTGAAACGCCGCCGCCAGTCCGGCGTCGCCGATGCCGGCAGTCTCGATGCTGCCGCTCCTGATTTCCAGGTCCCAGTCGCCGCCCAGGGCAGCGCTCCCGGTGGTGTCGTTCGACGCGGCCACGTCGGCGCCGGTGGCGATCGCAAGCTGGTTGACGAAGCCTGCTGCGCCGCCCGCGCCGACGTCGCAGCCGTACAGCAGGATGTCGCCGTTCGGCGCCATGCTGCGGCCGATGGACTGCAGTGAGGCGGCATGGTCTGACAAGGTCGCTTCATTGAGCGTGAGCGCGCCGAAGTTCAGCGCACCTGCGGCGCCGTGCGAAATGATGTGCAGGGCGTCCACATCGGTACGGCCCGACAGGGCCGCCACAATCTGCTGCAGACCGTCGGCGTGCGAGTCGAGGATGATGACTTCCCGGCCGGCGCCGGCATGGCTGGCGATGGTCTGGTAATCGGCGACGTTGTCTTCGATGAAGACGATTTCGGTACGCGCAGCGCTGGCAATGCGCAGCGCTGCGGTATCGTTATTGGCCTCCCGGCTCTGCTGCGGAGCCGGAACGGCAGACGTGGAAATGGCAAGGGCGCCGAACTCGGCGTCGTGGCCTGGGGTGGTCATGCTTGAATTCCTTTGATCTATGCGGATGGTGAAACGGGTTGTGCCGTGATGACGTTGGCGGCGCTGCCGGCGGCGTCGAGCCAGAAAGACATCTGGCTGTATTTGTCGAACAGGTCGGGCGGCAGGATTGTGCGGCGTGGTATGTGCCGTACCTGTGCCTTGAGCGTATGCAGGCCAGGCATGCCGAGTTGTTGGTCGAACTCCTCGGCGGAATATTCGACGTGGTCGAAGTCATGCGCGAACTGCGGTTCGCCCAGGAAGTCGTAGACCAGGGACATGACCTTGGCAGGCGCACGCGTCAGCAAGTCGTAGTCGACCAGCAGCAGCGACTTGGCATGCTCGCCGTAGAAGGCTTCGCGCAGGGAGGTCCAGGCCAGGCCGACGGTCTGGTCGTGCTGGGCCAGCATCTCCAGGCGGCTGTAGACGGTACCGCGTGCGCCGGTAGCGCCGAACATGCGCGTGTGCTCGTAGGGATTGGCGCGGAACATGCGCTCGAAGCTGTCCATGACCCACGCGACGCTGCGCACACAAGCGATGACCTTTGCGTCCGGGTACAGGTCGAACAGCATCGGCAGCTTGCCGGACCAGGCCCGGTTGGTATCGAAGACCACCTCCCTGCCGATGTCGGCGTAATAGGAATCGAACAGGCCACGCACCAGCATGCGGCGCTTGTCCTTGCCGACAACAGGCCCGAATTCGCTGCCGGCGCTGACCTGGCCGAGCACGGCGCTGCAAAGCGCTGCGACCGGACTGGTCATGCCGGCGTGAAAACGGGGGTTCTGCAACAGAATGCCCGATAGCAGGGTCGAACCCGAGCGCGGCAAGCCTGAAATAAAATGAAAATTCCGATGGGAGATAATATGGGACATGTCGACGCGTTCGCGCTGCGGCAGGAACAGAGAAAACTGATGTCAATAATTATTCGGGAAATGTATCCGTACTGCAATTAACGACTAAATTATTTAATTTCCCGTATGAATTTTTTACTGGAAATTCGTTTAATTTGTCCTATTTCTGCCACAGCTTGCAATCTTGCCAACCTCACTTCTGGTTGCTCACTCTTCTTAAATAAAGCAATTCATTGTTAGCACACGCATTGAGAACTTCATGCACTTATTAGAAAAATAATTATTACAATCAAAAACTTATGTGAATATCCATGCAAGGCATTTACATGAGCGGGTAGCTGCCAGTTTCCTGGCAAGTTGTCGATAGGCTCGACAATGACCCCGCTGGTCTACAAATCAGGGATGGGCGGGAATGATGAGGAGCCGTTCAAGTTCGCCGAGCAGGCGCTCGACCTCGTCCGCTACCGAGGAAGCTGTGGTATCGACCACCAGCTCCGGGTGCAGCGGCTCTTCGTAGGGCGAGGAGATGCCGGTGAACTCCGGCAGTAGGCCGGCCCGCGCCTTGCGGTACAGCCCCTTGGGATCGCGCTGCTCGCACACGGCAAGCGGGCAGCGGCACCAGACTTCGATGAAGCCGGGAAAAGGAATCAGCGCACGCGCCCGTTCGCGATCGGCGCGCAAGGGTGAAATCGCCGACACCAGCACGATCTGCCCGGCTTCATGGAACAGCCGGGCGACCTCGCCAATGCGGCGAATGTTTTCTGAACGCTCGGGCAAGGAAAACCCGAGATCGATGCACAGGCCGTCGCGGACCTTATCGCCGTCCAGCACGAAAACGGCGCAGCCACGCTCGAACAAGGCGCGCTCGGCGGCATAGGCCAGGGTCGTCTTGCCAGCGCCGGAAAGCCCGGTGATCCAGACAACCGCGCCACAGTGGCCCAGGCGCCGCGCGCGTTCTTCAGGAAAGACCGGTTGCGCCGCGGCGTTCATCGGGCGATCAAGCGACGATCGTCTGCGCCTGGCCTTCTTCGCGCGCGCGGATCTCGCCGATGCGGTACACGGTCTCGCCGGCCGCCTGCAGCTGCGCCATGGCGGCGTCCGCGTTTTCCTTCGAGACGATCACGGTCATGCCGATGCCGCAGTTGAACACGCGGTGCATCTCGGCGTCGGCCACGCCGCCGTGCTGCTGCAGCCACTTGAACAGCGGCGGCATTTCCCAGGCTTTGGCATCCAGCACGGCGGTCAGGTTCTCGGCCAGCACGCGCGGGATGTTCTCGACCAGGCCACCGCCGGTGATGTGCACCAGGCCTTTCACTTCCATCGACCCCATCAGGGCCAGCAGCGGCTTGACGTACAGGCGGGTCGGCGCCATCAGCACGTCGGCCAGCTTGCGGCCGTGGAAGTCGGCTTCCAGGTCGGGATTGGCGACCGAGATGATCTTGCGCACCAGCGAGTAGCCGTTGGAGTGGATGCCCGACGAGGCCAGGCCCAGCACCACGTCGCCGGGGACGATCTTGCTGCCGTCGATGATCTGCGACTTCTCGACCGCGCCGACGGCGAAGCCGGCCAGGTCGTATTCGCCGTCCGGGTACATGCCCGGCATCTCGGCGGTCTCGCCGCCCAGCAGGGCGCAGCCGGACTGTTCGCAGCCTTCGGCAATGCCCTTGACCACGGCGGTGGCGGTCGCCACGTCCAGCTTGCCGCAGGCGAAGTAGTCGAGGAAGAACAGCGGCTCGGCGCCCTGCACCAGGATGTCGTTGACGCTCATCGCGACCAGGTCGATGCCGACCGTGTCGTGGCGGTTCAGCTCGAAAGCGAGCTTGAGCTTGGTGCCGACGCCGTCGGTACCCGACACCAGCACCGGTTCCTTGTACTTCTTGCTGATCTCGAACAGCCCGCCGAAACCGCCGATGCCGCCGAGCACGCCTTCGCGCATGGTGCGCTTGGCAAACGGCTTGATCGCTTCGACCAGGGCATCGCCTGCGTCGATGTCGACACCGGCGTCGCGGTAGGAGAGGGAAACATTAGATGGTTGGCTCATGGTATTTGGCAGCGGAGGCGGTAAAATAGGGGGCGGCAGACCGTCAAACCTTGGTCAATCCGCTATTTTAGCAAAACGGCCCCGTGTCCAAGCCATGTGTGCCCATTTGCATACCATTGTTACCTATTTGATTGCCGATTTTGTTGGCAGAACCGCCAAGAGAACAAGAACAAGCATGCCAATTCTCCTGAGCCCGAAGCGATGAAACAGCTGGTGCTCGATTTAGGCGCCGAACCGGCGCACAGCCTCGACACTTTCCAGGTGGGCGAGAATGCCGAACTGGCGCACCTGATGCACCAGTTCGCGCAGCGTGCTTCGCGCGAGCATTTCGCCTACCTGTGGGGCGACACCGGCGCCGGCAAGACCCACCTGCTGCAGGCGCTGGCCGCCAGCCCGGCCTCGCGCTACATCCCCTTCGACGCGCCGGCAGACCAGTTCGTCCACAGCCCGGACGTTACCCTGTACCTGCTGGACGATACCGATCGCCTGTCGCCCCGGCGCCAGATCGACGCCTTCGCCCTGTTCAACCAGATCCGCGAGCACGGCGCCTACATGGTGAGCACCGGCCCGGTGCCGCCGGCGGTGCTGGGGGTGCGCGAAGACCTGCGTACGCGCATGGGCTGGGGCCTGATCTACCAGATCAAGGGCTTGTCGGACGACGAAAAGATCGCCGCGCTCACCCAGGCGGCCGAAGCGCGCGGTTTGACGCTGTCGGCCAGCGTGTTACCCTATTTGTTGTCTCACTTCAAGCGCGACATGCGGTCGCTGGCGACGATGCTGGACGCCCTCGACCAGTATTCGCTCGAGACCCAGCGTCCCGTCACCCTGCCGCTGCTGCGTGATTTGTTGCTGCAAGAAAACCAGCAGTCGGAACCCAAAGAATGAAAAACCTTGCGCTGTTCGACCTCGACCACACCCTGATGCCGATCGATTCGGATTACGAATGGGGCGAGTTCCTGGTCCGCATTGGCGCGGTGGACGAAACCGCCTTCCGCCGCCGTAACGACGAATTCTTCGCCCAGTACAATGCCGGCGTGCTCGACCCGGTGGAATACCTCGAGTTCGCCCTCGGCACCCTGGCGCGCTTCCCGCGCCCGGAACTGGACGCGATCTACGCGCGCTACATGGCGGAGGTCATCGAACCCGCGATCCGGCCGAAGGCGCTGGCGCTGGTGCGCCAACACCAGGACGCCGGCGACCTGGTGGCCATCATCACCGCGACCAACCACCACATCACGGCGCCGATCGCGGCGCGCTTCGGCGTCGAGCACCACATCGGCGCCATGCCGGAGTATGACGCGGCGGGGAACCTGACCGGCAGGCTGCTCGGCACCCCGACCTCGGGCCCCGGCAAGGTCACCCATATGCACGCCTGGCTGGAGCGCCTCGGCAAACGCTTCGAGGACTTCGAACGCTGCCACTTCTACAGCGACTCGCACAACGACCTGCCGCTGCTGTCGATCGTCAGCCACCCGGTCGCCACCAACCCGAGCGCGAAGCTCGCCGCCCACGCGCAATCGCAGGGTTGGCCAACTATCCATCTCTTCAATGATTAAGAAATTCATCCGCAAGATCCTCGGCGTGAAAGACGACGGCCGCGACCCTACCCAGCCGGTCATCCTGGGACCGGAAGAGCACAAGATCGACCCGCGCCTGGTATCGCGCAACGCAATCACGGTCACCCAGACCCTGCAGGAGGCCGGCTTCAAGGCCTTCGTCGTCGGCGGCGCCGTGCGCGACCTGCTGCTGGGCGTGAAGCCCAAGGACTTCGACATCGCCACCGACGCCACGCCCGAGCAGGTCAAGCGCCTGTTCCGGCGCGCCTTCATCATCGGGCGCCGCTTCCAGATCGTGCACGTGATGTTCGGCCAGGACCTGCTGGAAGTGACCACCTTCCGCGGCAACGGCAGCGACAACGCGCCGAAGGACGAACACGGCCGCGTCCTGCGCGACAACAACTTCGGTCCCCAGCACGAGGACGCGGCGCGCCGCGACTTCACCATCAACGCCATGTACTACGACCCGGCCACCCAGACGGTGCTGGACTACCACGGCGGCATCGAGGACATCCGCGCGAAAACCCTGCGCATCATCGGCGTGCCGGAAGCGCGCTACCGCGAAGACCCGGTGCGCATGCTGCGCGTGGTGCGCTTCGCGGCGAAGCTCGGCTTCACCATCGAGCCGACCACGCGCGCCCCGATTCCCGTCATGGCGCCCCTGATCGACAACGTGCCGGCCGCGCGCGTGTTCGACGAGATGCTCAAGCTCCTGCTGTCGGGCCACGCGCTGGCCTGCCTGAAGGAGCTGCGCTCGGCCGGCCTGCACCACGGCTTGCTGCCGCTGCTGGACGTCGTCCTGGAACAGCCGATCGGCATGAAGTTCGTGACGCTCGCCCTGGAATCGACCGACGGCCGCGTCAAGGCCGGCAAGGGCGTCTCGCCGGGCTTCCTGTTCGCTTCACTGCTGTGGCACCAGGTGCTGGAAAAGTGGAATGCCTACCGCGCCGCCGGCGAAGCGCCGATTCCCGCCCTGCACCTGGCGGCCGACGACGTACTGGGGACCCAGACCGAAAACCTGGCCCTGCAGCGCCGCATCGCCACCGACATGCGCGACATCTGGGCCATGCAGCCGCGCTTCGAGCGCCGCACCGGCAAGGCCCCGTTCAAGCTGCTCGAGCACCCGCGCTTCCGCGCCGGCTACGATTTCCTGCTGCTGCGCTGCGAATCGGGCGAGCTGCCGGGCGAGGTCGGCGAATGGTGGACCGCGTTCTATGCGGCCGAAGGCGGCGAGCGCGAAGCCCTGCTGGCGGCCGCCAACCAGCGCGACCGCGGCGAAGGAAGCGCGAAGCGCAAGCGCGCGCCGCGCCGCGGTCCGCGCCGCCGCAACGAGGGCGAAGGAGCGCAAACCCCGCAGGGCGGCGGCGAGGAATGATCGCCTACGTCGGCATCGGCGCCAACCTGGGCGACGCCCAGGCCAACGTGCTGGACGCGCTGCGCCGCCTGGCCCTGCTGGACGGTTCGACAATCATCGAAACGTCCGGCCTGTACCGCACCGCGCCGGTCGACTCCAGCGGTCCCGACTACATCAACGCGGTGGCCTGCATCGACACCGCCTTCGACCCTTTCGAGCTGCTCAAGGCGCTGCAGGACATCGAACAGGCGCACGGCCGCGAGCGCCCCTACCGCAACGCGCCGCGTACGCTGGATCTCGACCTGCTGCTGTACGGCGACCAGCAGATCGCCACCGACACCCTCACCGTGCCGCACCCGCGCATGCACGAGCGCGGCTTCGTGCTGGCGCCGCTGGCCGAAGTCAACCCGGATCTCGTCATCCCCGGCGTCGGCCCCATCCACGACTACCTGCCCCTGGTCGCCAGCCAGGCGGTCGAGAAGATCGGCTGAACCTCCATCCATGACCACCTTCCTGCTGCTCGCCGCTTCCAACATCTTCATGACGATCGCCTGGTACTGGCACCTGAAGGGCGGCATGCACAAGCCGCTGCTCACCGTCATCGTGATCAGCTGGGGCATCGCCTTCGTCGAGTACTGTCTGGCCGTGCCGGCCAACCGCATCGGCTTCGCCAGCGGCTGGAGCGCCGGGCAGCTGAAGGTGATGCAGGAAGCGATCGCCCTGGTCGTCTTCGGCATCTTCATGGTGACCGTCCTCGGTGAGCCGGTCTCCTGGCGTCACCTCGCCGCGTTCGCCTGCATCATGGCGGCGGTGGGCTTCCTGTTCGTCGGCAAATAGGCAAAAAAGCCCGCTTCGAATCAAGAATCTGATTGTTTGTCGCGTCACGATCGTCAATACGATGCGCACTGAATAATCGAGATCAACAGCGTGAGCGTTTGGCGCGCACGGCTCTGCAAGCTCTCCGATCTGCCCGAGAATAAATACACACAGTGACGCCGCGTGAGCTCACTGGCAGGCAGATAACGATAACACCGGAGACAATATGAGCCACCTTCAGCGCCGCCCAGGCCGGCGCGCCCCTTCATTCCCGTTGACCGCCACCGCGCTCGCCGTGGCCGCCCTCTTCGGCCAGGCCCAGGCACAGGAGCAGGAAGCGCCGCCGGCGGAGAACACCGTGGTCGTGACCGGCTTTCGCGCCAGCCTGAACAGCGCCCTGAACGACAAGAAGAACGCCGACGGCATCGTCGACGTCATCAAGGCCGAGGACGTGGCAAAGTTCCCCGACGCGAACCTGGCCGAATCGCTGCAGCGCGTGCCGGGCGTCTCGCTGGCGCGCGGCGACGGCGGCGAGGGCAAGCAGATCAGCGTGCGCGGCCTGAACGCCGGCTTCACGCGCGTGCGCATCAACGGCATCGAAGCCATTTCGGCCACCGGCGCCTCGGACATCAACGGCAGCACCAACCGCTCGCGCGCCTTCGACTTCTCGGTGTTCGCCTCCGAGCTGTTCAACAGCCTGGAAGTGCGCAAGACCTCGGAAGCGTCGATCGAGGAAGGCTCGCTCGGCGCCACCGTCGACCTGCGCGGCGCCCGCCCCTTCGACTTCAAGGGCGAAACCATCACTGTGGCCGGCCAGCAGACCTACAACACGCTGGCGCACCGCCCCGCCCCGCGCGCCACCGCGCTGTATTCGAACCGCTGGGACACCGGCATCGGCAAGCTCGGCTTCCTGGTCTCGGGCGCCTACTCGAAGCGCCACGCCACCGAGGAAGGCTACGAAGCGGTGGAAATGCTGACCGCGAACTCGGATGGCGGCTTCTGCTCGCCGCTGGGCGCGAGCCCGCAGAACCCGGCCAACACTCCCGCGAAGGGCATCAGCGCCGCCAACTGCGGCTTCAACCTGCCGCGCACTTCCAGCTCCGCCGCCTACAACGACGTGTTCGGCCGCACCGACAACTACGGCGGCACGGTTGCCAATCCGGCGCCGGGCTCGGGCGCCTTCCACCCGCGCATCCCGCGCTACCGCCGTTCGGTGGCCGACTACGAGCGCGCCGGCCTGACCGCGGCCTTCCAGTGGCGCCCGCGCGCCGGCACCGAGTTCAATCTCGACCTGCTGGGCGGCGACTTCAAGAACGACCGCTACGACAACTACATCTCGGCCATCTCCTTCGGACGCAGCCTGGCCGCCGCCAACGGCAAGCCGCAGACCTCGATCCTCGAGACTTCGTTCAACGGCAACGGCAGCTGGGAGTACGGCAAGTTCAATGGCGTGGACATCCGCTCGGAAGGCCTGCTGGACGTGAACAACACGAAATTCCGCCAGCACGTGTTCTCGGGCAGCCACAAGCTCACCGACACCATCAAGCTCGACTTCATGAGCGGCGTATCGCGCTCGGACCTCGATTCGCCGATGCGCGCTACCGTGCAGATCGATTCGCCAAACGCCAACGGCTTCGTGTTCGACTTCCGCCAGAACCGCAACGTCCCGATCCTGAACTTCGGCATCGACGTGGCCAACCCGAACAACTTCAGCTGGGGCCCGGTCGATGCGGACGGCACCGTGCACGGCCAGTTCGTCGGCCGCAAGCTGGAGACCGGCAACCGCCTCAAGACCAATGCGGTGGGCGCCAGCTGGGAAGTTAGCCAGAACCTGACCCTGCGCTCGGGGCTCTCGATGCGCGAGAACACCTGGACCAACCTCGAATTCGGCTCGGGCGCGCCGAACGGCCTGCCCAATCCGGCTGGCTTCCAGATGGCCAGCGTGACCCGCATGATCAGCAATTTCGGCCGCGGCCTGGAAGGCTCGGGCTACCCGAGCCAGTGGGTGGCGGTCGACCTCGACAAGTTCCGCAAGGTGTGGGACATCGAGTGCCACTGCGCCGCCGTGCCGGGCTCGGAATACCAGCTCCTGACCCAGGCCAACCGCCGCGTGGTCGAGAAGATCGATGCGCTCTACCTGTCGGCCGATTTCAACCTCGACGTCGGTCCGGTGACGCTGCGCGGCAATGCCGGCGTGCGCGCCGCCGAGACCCGCGCCACCGCCGCCGCCCTGGTGAACGGCGGCGGCACCCTCACCGAAGTCAGCATCGACAAGAAGTACCGCGACTACCTGCCGGCCCTGAACCTGACCGCGCAGCTGCCGCACGACGTGTTCCTGCGCTTCTCGGCCGGCAAGACCCTGTCGCGGCCCGAATACGTCGACCTGGCGCCGTCCGCGACGGTGAACACCCAGGCCCAGACCGTCAGCATCGGCAGCCCCGGGCTCGATCCGATCCGCGCCAAGACCTACGACCTGCAGGCGGAGTGGTACTACGACAAGAACGCCATGGTCTCAGTCGGCTTCTTCCGCAAGGAGATCGACACCTACATCCAGCGCATCAGCGAACGCGTGCCCTACAACAGCCTAGGGCTGCCGGATTCCTTGCTCACCGGCGGCGGCAGCGGCTGCTCGTTGACCGGCGGCACTCCGGCCTGTCCGACCCTGCCGGCGTCGGTGGTGACGGTGAGCCGCGCGGCGAATACGCCGGGCGGCCCACTGAACGGCTTCGAGTTCAACCTGCAGGCGCCGTTCAACTTCCTGCCCGGGATGTGGAGCAACTTCGGCCTGCTGGCCAACTACACCCGCGTGAAGTCGACCATCACCTACATCACGCGCACCGCCACCCCTACCCTGCCGGCGCTGACGATGGACGCCAACCTGGTGGGCATGTCGCCGAAGGCCGGCAACCTGACCCTGTACTACGAGGATCCGAAGTTCAGCGCGCGCGTCTCGGCGGCGCACCGCTCGTCCTACCTGTTCAACGTGCTGGGCGACGTGAACGGCCACGACTACACCTTCGTAGACGGGGCGACCAACCTGGACTTCTCGATGTCGTACAACCTGACGCCGAACCTGCGCGTCAGCCTGGAAGGCTCGAACCTGACCGACGAACCGCTGCGCTACGGCCGCGATTCGCAGCGTAACGATACGCTGCTGTACGCCCACTCGGGCCGTACCTTCGCGCTCGGCGTGTCGTACAAGTTCTAAGGGGGACTCAGCCCGGCGCTACTTTGCGCCGGCGCTGAACGAGTGGCGTCACGACGACCCGGCCATCGCCCACGGCGATCTGCGCCTGGTCGACCAGCACCTCGTCGTAGCGGATCGCCAGTACGAAGCGCCGCACCCGGCCGTCGGGACCGATGTCGCGCTGGTCGTAGCTGAATTCCCAGCCGCGGCGTCCCCAACCGATCGCGATGCCGACGACGCCATCGCGCTCGCCGCGGCGCCAGGGGATGCCGATATCGCCCGCCTGCCGGGCGCCGGCGGCGATCTTCAGGTAATCGACCAGCTGGACAAGGTCGAACAGCTCGAACACCTGCGCCAGCGTGCGGTTGCGAAAACCGCGCCATCCCGGCACCAGGAACCAGTGAGGGCAGGGCAGCTCGTCGAGATAGGTGTTCAGCGCCGTCCCGCACAGCACGCACTGGTTGTGGTGCATGCCCGCGCGGATGGCGGTACTCAGGCAAGCAAAGTCCATCTGGCTTCACGCCGCTCGGGCGTCCTCGTACGCACACATGAACAACATACAGGAACGTCAATACGACGCCAGCCGGCACGTGAAAACAATCATGGCCATGCGCGTTTGCGTCCGGGGCATTACACTACGCGTTTCCGAACGACCGTTTTACAAGGATTTCCATGAGCGCTTACCTGCAAGGCCAGGATCCGGCTGCCAACGATGCCCCGAAACCCGTCCGCAAGGCCGTCACCGCACCTTCGCTGCTGGCCATGCGCGCGGCGGGCGACAAGATCGCGATGCTGACCGCCTACGACGCCAGCTTCGCCTCGCTGATGGACCGCTGCGGCGTGGACGTGCTCCTGATCGGCGATTCGCTGGGCATGGTCTGCGCCGGCTACGATTCGACCCTGCCGGTGACGGTGGCCGATGTCGCCTACCACACCGCGTCTGTCGCGCGCGGCAACAAGCTGGCCCTGGTGCTGGCCGACATGCCCTTCGGCAGCTACACGACCCCGGTCGAGGCCTACAACAACGCGGTGACGCTGATGCGCGCCGGCGCCCAGATGGTCAAGATCGAAGGCGGCGCCTGGCTGGCCGAGACCGTGCGCTTCCTGGTCGAGCGCGGCATCCCGGTGTGCGCCCACATCGGCCTGACGCCGCAGTTCGTCCACGCTTTCGGCGGCTTCAAGGTGCAGGGCAAGACCGATGCCGCAGCCGAACAGCTCAAGGCCGACGGCCTGGCGCTGCAGGCTGCCGGCGCCTCGCTGGTGGTGCTGGAAGCGATTCCCGCGGCGCTGGGCAAGGAAGTCACTGAACTGCTGGCGATTCCGACCATCGGCATCGGCGCCGGCCCGGACTGCTCCGGCCAGGTTCTGGTGATGCACGACCTGCTGGGCGTCTTCCCGGGCCGCAAGGCGCGCTTCGTGCGCAACTTCATGGAAGGCCAGACCAGCATCGACGCGGCCGTGAGCAGCTATGTGGCGGCGGTCAAGGACGGCAGCTTCCCGGCGCCGGAACACTGCTTCTAAGGGATCAACATGGATCAGGCGAAAACACCCACCACCCGCCTGTTCCTGGCCCTGTGGCCCGCACCTGGCGTGCGCCATCTCCTGGCCGAGCGGCGCGACGCCTGGACCTGGCCGGCGGGCGCCGCGCCGGTCCACGCCGACAAGCTGCACGTCACCCTGCACTTCCTTGGCAGCCTGCCGAGCGAACGCCTGTCCGAACTGCTGGACGGTTTTGCCGTTCCGTTCGAACCCTTCCGCCTCGATCTCACGCACGCCGCGCTGTGGCATAACGGGATCGCCGTGCTCGAACCCAGCCTCACGCCGCCCGGCCTTGCGGCCCTGCACGGGCGCCTGTCGGACGCGCTGCTGGCCCTGGGACTGCAGCCGGAAGCGCGCCGCTACCGCCCGCACGTGACGATGGCGCGCCGCGCCGGCGGCGCCAGCGTGCCTGCGGAAGGTCCGCCGGTGCTGTGGGAGGTACGCGGCTATGCGCTGGTGGAGTCGAAGAACGGCGTCTACACGGTGCTGCGCGAGTACGCCTGAGCGCTCAGGCAGGCAGGTAGCGCAGCCTGAGCACGTCCTCGTCGATTAGGCCAAGCGCGGTGATGCTACGCGCCAGTCGAGGGACTGGTTCATTCCAAAGACAAGCCTGGCCATGCCTGTTTCCTTTCCCTCGATGGCAGACCGCTATGCGGACAAGCCTTTTTGCAGCAGCTCGGCGACCAGCTCGTTCAGCTCGACGCCGCGTTCCTTGCTCAGCGCCTGCAGCTGCCGTACCAAGTCGCCGTTGAGCTTGACGGCGAAGGGCACCAGTCCTAGCGCGCGCTCGCGCTCGCGCTGTTCGCGCCGGTCGGGCACGGCATTCCTCGCGGCGCCGCCGAAGGCCGCGTTCTGCGACCCCATCTGGTTCTTCAGTTTTTCGGCGTCCCGCTTGGCCAGGTCAGTTCGTTTCATTGCATGCTCCTAGGTTGTAGGAGTGGATTTTACCTTGATGATCCCCGCACTCATGGCAATGACCAGTCCTGACAGCGACAACATGCCCAGCGCCACCATGATGCTCGCATGCGAGGCGATGTAGCCCAGCACCGGCGGCGCCAGCAGCAGCCCGCCATAGCCCAGCGTCGCCACCGCCGCCACGCCGGCGCCGGCGCTCATGCCCGGGATGCGCCCGGCAGCACCGAACAGCAGCGGCACCACGTTGGCCGCGCCGATGCCGATCAGGGCGAAGCCGGCGGCCGACAGCAGGAAGTGGGTGCTCAGCACCGCCGTGGCCAGGCCCGCGAACATGGCCAGCCCGCCCAGCACCATCACGCGCATCGCGCCGAAGCGCAGGATCATGCGGTCGCCCGCGAAGCGGCAGGCCGCCATCGCGATCGAGAAGGCCGAGAATGCCAGCGCCGCCTGCGCCGGCGCGGCGCCGGTGCGCTCCTGCATCAGGAGCGCGCTCCAGTCCACCAGCGCGCCCTCCACCGCGAAGCACAGCAGCGCCAGCAGGCCCAGGCTCAGCGCCGCGCCGCGCGGCAGCTGGAAGTGGCTGCCCGCTTCATGCGTGGGCGCGAAGGCCATTACGCGCGGCGCCGCCAGCGCCAGCGCGACGGCGGTGAGGATGCCCATCGCCAGCGCGCCGCGGCCGTCGCCCCAGCCCTGGCCGATGAACAGGCCGCCCAGCGCCGCTCCCAGCAGGCCACCCAGGCTGAAGAAGCCGTGGATCGAGGACAGGGTCGGGATCCCGCGCGCGGCCTCGACCTCGCTGGCATTGGCGTTCATGGCCACGTCCAGAGCGCCGTTGCTGATGCCGAAGGCGAAGGCCGCCAGGAACAGCAGGCGCAGCTCGCTCACGCCCATGATCACGGGCAGCAGCGCGGCAAAGGCGAAGCCCGACAGCAGCACCATGCGGCGGGTGCCCCAGCGCGCGGTGAGGCCGCCCATCAGGGGCATCGCCAGCAGGGCGCCGGCCGCGATGGTCAGCAGGACCATGGACAGCGTGCCCAGGTCGATGCCGGCGCGTGCCTGCACCACCGGCACGTGCGCGGCCCACAGGCCAATGCCGGCGCCGTTGAGCAGGAAGACGGTCGAGATCGACCAGCGCGCCGCGGACAGCGCGGAAGAATGTTGGTTCATGTGCGGGCTTTCGGGGCAAGCTGGAGGTCGAGTCCCGGATGCGCCTGGCGCAGGCGGGCGATGGTGTCGGGCGGCGCGTCGGCTTCGAGCACCAGGTGGTCGAGTTCGGCCAAGCGAGCAAAGGCGAAGGGCGCGCTGTCGCCCAGGCGTTCGTTGAGGATGGCCGCCGCCCTGCGGGTACTGCCGGTCACCATGGCGGCCTTGATGGTGGCTTCCTCGGCATCGGAAGCCGCCAGCCCGCGTTCCGGGTCGAGCGCGCAGACGCCGACAATGCACAGGTCGGCGCGCAGCTGCTGCAGCTCGGCCAGGGTCCAGGCGCCGAGCACCGCGCCGCTGCCGGCATGATAGGTCCCGCCCAGCAGCACGATGCGGGTGCGGCGGAAGTCGCCCAGCGCCAGCGCCAGCTGCGGGCTGTTGGTGACGATGGTCGCGGCCTGGCCGTCTTCCAGCAGGCGCGCCAGCGCGAGGTTGGTGGAACCGGCGTCGATCAGCACCGTGTCGCCGGGGCGGACGAGCGTGCACATGGCCTGCGCCAGCGCGGCCTTCCTGGCCGGGTCGCGTTCGACGCGCTCGCCGAAGCTGGCCTCGCGCGTGCGCCGCACCGCGCCGCCGTGCACGCGGCGCAGCAGGCCGGCGGCGTCGAGCTCGCGCAGGTCGCGCCGGATGGTGTCTTCCGAGGTGTCCAGGCGCTGGGCCAGCTCGGCCGCCAGCACCCGCCCTTCCCGCTCGACGGCCTCGATGATCGATTGCCGCCGTTCTTCTGCAAGCTGCATGTTCTCTCCTGATGAATCCGCATGATTGTACGCGAACATGCACAAACACGCACACAAACGCAAAAATACGGCAGATACCCGCTTTATTTTGCTGTCATGCATACAACATCTTCCTTTTTCAGCCGTATGCGGGCTGCCAAGAAGTTGTTAAACTTCATCTACTTTAGTTAGAGAAACATCATGGACAAGTCCGCCTCTATCCTCATCGTCGACGACTACCTCCTGATCCGCACCCACGTGCGCCAGGTGCTGGCGGAACTCGGTTTCCTGAACGTGTTCCAGGCCGATAACGGCAAGACCGCGCAGGACCTGATGCGCAAGCAGCAGATCGACATCGTCGTCGGCGACTGGGGCATGCCGGTGATGAGCGGGATCGACCTGCTCAAGTGGATGCGGACCGACCACCGCTACGCGAACACGCCGTTCATGATGCTCACCGCCGAAGCCAATCCGCAATCGGTGCGCACCGCGCTGCAGGCCGGCGTGAACGCCTACATGATCAAGCCGTTCACGGTGCACAGCTTCGCCTGCAAGTTCATGAGCATGCTGGGCGTGCAGCTGGAAACGGCGCCGGGCCCGTTCGCCCGCCAGGGTATATCCGCATTCGTGCCTGCGCCCGTGCCGAAGCCAGCGCCAGCGCCTGCGCCGGCGCCGCCGGCCGCCTCCGTGCTGCCCGAATCGAACGTCATCGGCCTGGATGCGCCGATCGGCGAGCGGGTGAAGAAATCGACGGTGCTGATCGTGGACGACATCCCGACCAACATCGAGGTGCTGGCCGGCGTGCTGAAGGACGACTATGCGATCAAGGTCGCGATCAGCGGCAAGAAGGCGCTCGAGATCGCGGATGCCTTCCACATCGACCTGATCCTGCTCGACATCATGATGCCGGCCATGGACGGCTTCGAAACCTGCCGCCAGCTCAAGGCCAACCCGAAGACCGCGCACATCCCGATCATCTTCCTGTCGGCGCGCGACGGCACCGAGGACGTGGTGGCCGGCCTGCGCCTGGGCGCGGTGGACTACGTGTCCAAGCCGGCCGACCCGACCATTTTGAAAGCGCGCCTGTCGGCCCACCTGCTGCTGGCTACCGCCATGCAGGACATCAAGCGCCAGAACGAACTCCTGATCGAGAATGCGCGCCTGCGCGAGGACGTCGAGCGCATCACCCGCCACGACCTGAAAAGCCCGATCGCCGTGGCGCTGCACGGCAGCCAGGCCCTGCTCGTCAGCCCGCTCACGCCGAGCCAGCGCGAGCAGGCGCTCATGATCGAGACCGCGGCCGAGAACGCGCTCGAGATGATCAACCGCACCCTCGACGTCTACAAGATGGAACAGGGCAGCTACCAGCCGGCGCTGCAGATGTTCGACCTGGGCGAGATGCTGAAACGGGTCTGCCAGCAGGCCCAGTTCACCTTCGACAGCGGCGACGTCACGGTCGTCTACGACAAGCCGGACGAGGTGATGTGCCTGGGCGAACCGCTGCTGTGCTATTCGCTGTTCAACAACGTGCTGAAGAACGCGATCGAGGCCTCGCCGGCGGGCGGCCGTGTGAGCGTGCATATCGCGCCCGGCTACGGCAACCTGCACGTCATGGTCGACAACGCCGGCGAGGTGCCGCAGGCGGCGCGCGAACGCTTCTTCGAGAAATACGCGCCATCAAGCAAGATCGGCGGCAACGGCCTGGGCACCTACTCGATCCGCCTGATGGCCGAAGTGCAGGGCGGCAGCGTGAGCATGGACACGGGCCACGGGCGCACCCGCCTGACCATCACCCTGCCCTGCCCGTAAGCAGGCCGGGCGCCCCACGCCGCATTTCCTCATTTCGGAACATGAATCCTGCAGTTCGTGACATGACAAGCCTGCTGCGCCCCATCGGGGGCGATACTCGGGGCATGAACACGAACGCTCCCACACTGATCCGGCCCGGCCTCATGTGGCGGCTCTACATCGCCGCCTGGACGACCTACGGGATTTTCATTTCCTTCGCCGACCAGCTGGACCTGGTGGTGGAGGGCCGTTTCGATGCGGGCCGCTGGCTGCTGACCTTCGTCAGCCTGCTTCCCTCCGCCCTCCTGCTGGCGCTGGCCTGGCCCCTGACCGGCTTCTTCGAGCGCCGCGCCTACCGCCTCACCAGCATCATCGCCATCCATATCCCGACCGCGTTCGTGTTCTCCGTGGTGTCGCAGACGCCCTTCTGGCTGAGCTTCCACACCACCAGGCCGATCAGCTGGTACGTCTGGCCGCTGCTCTACCACGTCATGACCTACCTGCTCGGCGCCGGTGTCTTCCACCTGATCCGCGCCAGCGAAGCCGCGCACCGGCAGGCGCTGGTGGTGAAGGATGCGCAGAACCTGGTGATCGCATCGGAACTGAGCGCGCTGCGCAACAAGCTTAATCCGCACTTCCTGTTCAATACCCTGCACTCGATCATCGCGCTCACCCAGCGCAACCCGGCGGCGGCCGAGACCGCGCTGTTCCAGTTCTCGGACATGCTGCGCTACGTGCTCGACACCGAGCGCAGCGGCAGCGACCGCGTGACCCTCGATGCGGAACTCGATTTCGTGCGCGACTACCTCGAGCTGGAACAGCTGCGCCTGGGCGAACGCCTGCAGGTCGAGTGGGACCTCGACGAGGACGCGGGCGACCATCCGCTGCCGGCCCTGTCGCTGCAGCCGCTGGTCGAGAACAGCATCAAGCACGCCTTCAATCCGCACAGCCGGCCGGGCATCCTGCAGATCCGCACGCGGCGCGATCCGGCAAGCGGCGCGTTGACCATGACGGTGCGCGATACCGGTCCCGGCGCCAATCCGGCCGCCATCGCCGCTTCCTCCGGCCTGGGCCTGCGCACCATCGAGCGGCGCCTGCAGCTGGACTACGGCAGCCGCGCCGCCATGCGGGTGAAGAGCGCGCCGGGAGCCGGATTCAGCGTGTCGGTGACGATTCCGGCAGTCCGAGAAGAGAGCTACGCATGAGCACAAAAACCGCCTTTTTCGCCGAAGACGAACCGCTGGCGCGCGATGTGCTGCGCGACGCCATCTACGCCCATCCCGCCCTGCGCCTGGTGGGCGAGGCGGCCAACGGCGCGGATGCCCTGGACAGGATCACGCGCCTGCGCCCCGAGGTCGTGTTCATGGACATCCAGATGCCGGAGATGACCGGGCTGGAAGTGCTGCGCCGCCTCGACTACCTGCCGCAGATCGTGTTCACCACGGCCTACGACCAGTACGCGGTGACGGCCTTCGAGCTGCATGCGGTGGACTACCTGCTCAAGCCCTTCACCCAGGCGCGCTTCGCGGCGGCGGTGGCGCGCCTGCTCGACGGTCCGGCCCATGCCCGCGACACCCTCGACAGCGCCCTGGCGCAGGCGGCAGGCGGGAGCGCGGCCCCGGCGCGGCTGGAACGCATCCTGGTGCGCGACCGCGGCCGCATCTTCCCGCTCGCGGCCGGCGAGATCGAGTACATGAAGGCCGATTCCAAGTACACGGTGATCGCGGCGCGCGGCCAGACCTTCCTGGTCCGCATCGGCATCTCCGAGCTGGAAAGCCAGCTCGACCCGGCGCGCTTCGTGCGCATCCACCGCTCGGCCCTGGTCAACCTCGATTTCGTGGAATCGATGCGCGCCGACGAGCAGTCGCAGCTGCAGATCCACATGCGCGACGGGACGGTGCTGGGGGCGAACCGGGATGCGTCGAAGGTCTTGCGCGACATGGCCATTTGAGTGCGGCGCACATGATGAACTTGCGCATGGCGGTGGAAGTCTTGATGCTGGCGGCCTCGCTCGGATTCGGCGCGCTGGCGATTCGTCACTGGCGTGCCCAGGGGACGCCGCTGTTGCGCGGGCTCGGCCTGGCGTGCAGCGCGCGCTCGGGACGCGACCTCATGGCGGGCATCGCGATCGCCGGCCTGGCCATGCTGGGCATTTTCTTGGTCGAAGTAGCCATGGGCGCGGTCACGACATCGCCACGCCAGCAGTCATGGGGAGAACTCGGCAGCTGGTTCCTCGGCAAGTCGGCCGCCAGCCTGAAGGAAGAAGTCCTGATGCGTGGCCTGCTCCTGTCCGGCCTGGTACTGGTGCTGAAGGGACGCCGTACGCTGGCCATCCTGTTGTCCGCCATCGCGTTCGGCTGCATCCACCTGAGTAACCCGGGCGCCAGCCCGCTGTCGGTGCTCGGCAATACGCTTGGCGGCGTGATCTATGGCATGGCCTTCCTTCTCTCCGGCAGCCTGTGGCTGGCGATCGGCCTGCATTTCGCCTGGAACTTCGTCCAGGGCCCCCTGTTGGGCTTTCCCGTGAGCGGCATCGCGGCGGGCGGCCTGCAGCAGGTGCACGACGCCGGTCCCGCCTGGCTCAGCGGCGGCGCCTACGGACCGGAGGCCGGCCTGGTGGGAATCGCATTCCGCTTCGTGATCATCGCACTGGTCTTGCTGTGGCTGACATCGGCATGGCGTCACGGGACCCGGCACGCAAGTCCTGTGTCGCGCTTCTATCGCCCCCGCTCCTAGCCGACCTGGATCCAGGTGGTCTTGAGCTCCGTGTACTTGTCGAAGGCATGCAGCGACTTGTCGCGCCCGTTGCCCGACTGTTTATAACCACCGAAGGGCACTGTGATGTCGTCGTTGTCGTACTGGTTGACGTGCACCGTGCCGGCGCGCAGGGCGCGTGAGCTGCGGATCGCCTTGCCCATGTCCGACGTCCATACCGCCGCGGCCAGGCCGTAGGGCGTGGCGTTCGCCTGGCGTACGGCTTCGTCGAGGTCGGTAAAGGACAGCACCGACAGCACCGGCCCGAAGATCTCCTCGCGTGCGATGCGCATCGAGGAGTCGACGCCGTCGAACAGGGTCGGCTCGATGTATAAACCGCCGCTGTCCTGGCGCGCCGCGCCGCCGCCCGCCAGCAGGCGCGCACCCGCGGCCTTGCCGTCCTCGATATAGCCGAGCACCGTCTTCATCTGGACCGGATCGACGATGGCGCCCATGACGGTTGCCTCGTCCAGCGGGTCGCCCGGGGCGTAGCGCGGCACCAGCGCCAGCGCCTTCTCCAGGAACGCATCCTTGATCGAAGCCTCGACGAACAGGCGCGAGGGCGCGTTGCAGCTCTCTCCCTGGTTGAAGTAGATCGATCCGATCGCGCTTTCCACCGCGGCGTCCAGGTCCGGGCAGTCGGCGCAGACGATGTTGGCGGATTTGCCGCCCAGTTCGGTCCAGGCGCGCTTCAGGTTCGACTGCCCCGCCATCTGCAGGATCTGCTTGCCGACCCGGGTCGAGCCGGTGAAGGCGATGCAGTCGACGTCCATGTGCAGGCCGAGCGCGCTGCCGGCCTCGCTGCCATGACCGGGCAGGACGTTGAACACGCCCGGCGGCACGCCCGCCTCCAGCGCCAGCTCGGCCAGGCGCAGGCAGCTCAATGGCGCCTTCTCGGACGGTTTCAGGACCAGGCTGTTGCCGGCGGCGAGCGCGGGTCCGATCTTCCAGGCCGCCATCAGCATCGGGTAGTTCCAGGGGATGACCGCCGCGACCACGCCGACCGGTTCGCGCGTGACCAGGGCCAGGCTGTCCGCGCCGGTGGGAGCGACCTGGTCGTAGATCTTGTCGATCGCCTCGCCATACCAGCGGATGCAGTTCTGGGCCAGCTGCACGTCCACGCTCAGGCTGTAGCGGATCGGCTTGCCCATGTCGAGGGTTTCCAGCAGGGCCAGCTCGTCGCGGTGCGCCAGCATCAGGTCGGCGAAGCGGACCAGCACCCGCTTGCGCTCGCTTGGCGCCATGCCGGCCCAGCGGCCGTCCTCGAAGGCCCTGCGGGCGCTGGCGACGGCGGCATCGGCGTCCGCGGCATCGCAGCGCGCGACCTCGGCCAGCTTGCGGCCATCGATGGGGGAGATGCAGTCGAAGCGGGCCTTGGTGCGCGCGTCGACGCGAAATCCGTCGATGAAGGCCCGGCCGTCGATGGCCAGATCGACAGCCCGTTGGTGCCATGATGGAGTCGACATCCCAGTTTCCTTCCCTGTTGAGCAACACTTGATGCCAAATACTAGCAAAGTTGATCCAACGGTCGAATTCTGCCTTTATAATCGCGAATTTTCCGCCCGATAATTCTTGCTGCCCGGAGCCACCACCGCATGAACACCACTTTGATCGTTTTCGTCGCGCTTTACATGCTCGGCACGCTGGGGCTCGGAATGTGGGCGGGCACGCGGATCAAGAATACCGCCGACTTCGCCGTGGCCGGCCGCAGCCTGCCGCTGATCATGGTGATCACCACCACCTTCGCCACCTGGTTCGGCGCCGAGACCGTGATGGGCGTGCCCGCCAAGTTCGTGCAGGGCGGCCTGAACGCCATCATCGAGGATCCGTTCGGGGCCGGCATGTGCCTGATCCTGGTCGGCCTGTTCTTCGCCAAGAAGCTGTACAAGCTCAACCTGCTCACCATCGGCGACTACTACCGCCAGCGCTACGGCAAGGGCATCGAGATCTTCTGCTCGGTGGCGATCATCCTGAGCTACCTGGGCTGGGTGGCGGCGCAGATCACCGCGCTGGGCCTGGTGTTCACGGTGCTGACCGGCGGCGCGATGTCGCCGGCCATGGGCATGCTGGTCGGTACCCTGGCGGTGCTGGTCTACGTGGTGGTGGGCGGCTTCCTGGCGGTGGCGATCACCGACTTCGTCCAGATGATCGTGCTGGTGGTCGGCATGAGCATCATCGCCTTCTTCGCGGCCGACCTGGCCGGCGGTTCCGACAAGGTGCTGGCGATGGCCCAGCAGGCCGACCTGTGGCGCGTGCTGCCGGAGCCCACCTTCACCGACATCGCCTTCTTCGTGGGCGCGGCCGTCACCATGATGTTCGGCTCGATCCCGCAGCAGGACGTGTTCCAGCGCGTGATGTCGGCCAAGGACGCGCCCACCGCGCGCACCGGCGCCGTGATCGGTGGCGCCAGCTACATCCTGTTCGCCTTCGTGCCGATGTTCATCGTCGCCGCGGCCGTGGTGGTGATGGGCAACTCGGCGATGGAGATCGCCCAGAACGACTACCAGCGCCTGCTGCCGACCTTCATCATGACCAAGATGCCGCTGGTCATGCAGATCCTGTTCTTCGGCGCCCTGCTGTCGGCGATCAAGAGCACCTCGTCGGCGACCCTGCTTGCGCCGTCGACCAGCTTCGTCGAGAACATCCTCAAGAACCTGCGTCCGGGCATGAGCGACAAGCAGAACCTGCTGGCGATGCGCATCACCATCGTGATTTTCGCGGCCCTGGTGCTGACCTATGCGATCGCGATGGAAGGCACCTCGATCTACGAACTGGTGTCGAGCGCTTACCAGGTGACCCTGGTGGGCGCCTTCGTGCCGCTGTTGATGGGCCTGTACTGGAAGCGTGCGACCACCCAGGGCGCGATCGTGTCGATCGGCGCAGGCATCCTGGTGTGGCTGCTGTTCTTCGAAGGCGTGACCACCTGGGGCGAGCACTTCCCGGGCCAGCTGGCCGGGCTGCTGGCGGCCTTCGTGGGCATGTTCGCGGGCTCGCTGGCGCCGCAGTTCGTTCGCAATGGTGGGGAGCCGACCAAGCATATCGTTGGGGCGAGTGCCTGAGTTCACACTGATCTGAGGAATTGGGTTCCCGCCTGCGCGCACTGCTGTCCGGGATATTCTGATATCTCTTCATTGAGGTACTCCCTGTTGTGTCGTGACTAGCGCCCGGGTTCGTCTTGGGCGCGTCCTGGGAGGGCTCGTATCAATGATGGGTGGCTCGAA